>Ga0105092_10000175_pt1 | contig 31420 bp, 50 predicted proteins | sample PPLLak2March2015_FD_87021 | JGI IMG/M metagenome (GOLD analysis project Ga0105092, IMG submission 87021) | Freshwater sediment microbial communities from Prairie Pothole Lake near Jamestown, North Dakota, USA - PPLs Lake P7 Core (1) Depth... | ecosystem: Environmental > Aquatic > Freshwater >... | reverse complement strand
TGATGATGCATCATCATAACGATAGACGAATACGACAGAACAAAGAGACGAGAACTGAGAGACGGATAATGAAGAGACGATAACTGAAGAACGAGAAGAAGAGGAGAACGGATGAGATGAATATAACGAAGAGACGACTATTAATTTAAATCAAAGAAGATGTGAAGGGCTTTGTATGAAAAGAGTTTTTCCAGCATTACTCTTATCAGTATTCGGGGGTGAGTTAAAGCTTAGAATCTTTTCACCCTTCACATCTTCATCCATTAAGCCTTGCGCTTCGATTCCAGAGGCAAGAAGCGTAAGCAGTTTATTTGATGACATCATGCCACCTTGATTAAGCCAAGAGACCAGAGAATGATTACTGTGGCAAGATTGGCTATTATGCCGAAGGCTATCAGTGCCATCCAGTTCTTGGTTTTTCTTTTGATTCCGATACTTGTCCATGTCATTGTTAATCACTTCCTGTGCATAGTTTATCATTTTCGATTGTCATTTCAAATCCAATCATTGAAGTTATTTTATATTGGCTTTGAGTCCTGCCATAGCCACTGCGGTTTATATTCTCAAATTCAAATGAGTCTCCAAAGTTATTTCGTGGATGGTATTTTATCTCTATCTTCTTTTCTTCATCAATCCATATGTCAGTTAATGAATTCTTTTCTAATTGGGTTAATGATTTGTCAGGAAGGTTCACCCTGAATATTTCGATTTCATCCACTGAACTAATGCTGTAATAATTGCATCCTTTTAATATTATTGATGGGATGTTATAATGCTCATTGTATATGGGATTATAAATCCAATTATATTTTATCTCTTCAAGTGAGTTTATTTCTTCAACACCAAGGGAGAATGTCCCTGTGTATGATTCAAATTTGAATGAGCCTGTTTGGCAGTATCCATCAACATAGTTCCCGACATTGCAAACAACTTGCTCAGAAGGCTCAGGAACGGAGTCTATCATATTTACGAATTTATACATTAATGTTCCCGCAATTATCATTGTGGTTATTACAAATATAGCCCATAAAATTCCTTTCTTTTTTTGTTTACCAAGTATCTTTGCCATTGTATTTCACCTCAATTGTTTATCTTATAATTGTTCATCTGCTTGTCTATGATGTTAAACTTCCCTTCACCGCAATAAACTCCATACAAGAATGTGTAACCGCTTTTCTTGCCAAATGTAAATATGTCTTCAGGCGAGAAAAGGCAGTTGCCATTTGGATGAGTGTGCAAGACCATCATTGTATTTGAAGGGCAGGCAAAAGAAGTGTTTGTCGGATTCTGATAGAATATTTCTGGTTTAAGCATTGTGTGCATTGTCCATGCTGTGCCATCATAGTCACCTTCAAGGCAGTATGGATTTTCCATCTCTGAATCATATTCTGATATAATTTCTTTCTTCAGATTATCTTTTATATATATGTTAAAATTGCTGTTGTATGTTCTCCCCATTATCGATGCTTGAGCATCTGGTATAATAATTGCTTCATTATTATTTTCAATCAATTGCGAAGGGTCTTCACTGCCTGATGAGCCTGTGAAATGGTTTATTGAGAAGTATGCAACCACTGAAATTAATCCCATCAATAACATTCCAGATAAGAAAGACTTATTCTTTTTGATTGGGTTTAAAGTTGTCCATGACATTTGGTTCACATCTCTTGGTTACATCTTTCCTTTGAGCCTGTTCTTCCTGCGCTTCTTCAGCACCATTGCTGTTGCAAGCAAGATTATTCCGCCAATTAACAAGTAATAAATTGAGCTTGGATTTTCCTTGAAGTCAAAGAAGCCCTTGATACCTCTTACTGCATTGCCTGTAATGCCACTCATATCCCCAAGGCTTGACGCAATCGGGACTGCCCTGCCATTGACTGATTCAAGGTTCATATCTCTTGCCTCAGATGAATTAATGACATTTATGTTGTATGATTGGGAGATGTCCCTGATGCCTGCTGACTTGATTGTTATTGTCATGGTAAAGTTGCCTGTGGTCTTTGGGCTAATCATAGTGCTGGTCGCAGTGCCATTGAATCTTTGGCTTATTGTGTCATAAGGCATTGAAGGGCTGAATGAAATGTTAATGTTGTTTATCATCCTTACAATCCTGCTGGTAACTTCAATTAAGCTGATTGTTATTTCATTTGAGTTATTTTGTATCCAGATTCTTTGAGTGTCAATGCTTAATGCAAACTTGGTAAGGTCTCCGCTTCCACTCCCGCCACTTCCTGAACCGCTTGGTTGCGAGGCAATCACTGGCTCTGGAACATCCCATAAGGTCAGGATAAAGCTTGTTGCATTGATTAAACCGCCAGTGTCAAAGATGGTCAGGTTAATCTGGACACTGCCAAACTTGTCAACAATGCTGGTGAATGTTATTTCTTTCGTTGCATTGTCAATTGAAACTGCGAGCATTGTTGAATCATTCATTGTGTAACTTATGTTCAATAGGCTCGTTGCATCCTCAATGTCTGAGATGTTATTTGTCAGGTTCAATGTGAATGATACGAATTCTTCACTTGCATTGAAGTCGCTTATTGGCTGGAATAACGGGTTGTCATTCACTGATGCCACTGTTACTGTGAATGTAGTCGAGTTGCTTGAGCCTTCAGAATCAAAGTCTGTCAATATAATGTCAACAGAGCCAAATTGGTTCAAGACACTGGCGACTGTGAGATTCTTTGTAATATTATTCATTGATAGGGTTATCAGACCTGAACTGTTCATTGACCAGCTTACATTGATTAATCCGTCAACATCTTCAATGTCTTCAATGTATGCCTGCAACTGGACATTGAATGATGCAAAATCCTCATTCTTTGAGACATCGGATATTTCATTGAACAGGACATTGTCATTGATTGAATCCACTGTGAGCATGAAGGTTGTTGCATTAGTTGAGCCATCTTCGTCAAATAAAGTCAAGGTTACTTCCCTGCTTCCATACTGATTCATAAGGCTGGTAAATGTGATTGTGTTTGTTGCATTGATAATGCTTATTGTGAATATTCCTGATGCGTTTACTGAATAGCTTATTTCCAAGTTTGCATCTGCTGTTTCAACATCACTTATGTTTGCTGATGCAATAATGCCAAATGTTCCAAAGTCCTCATTCTTATTGAATGATGTGATTGGCTGGAATAACGGGTTGTCATTCACTGAGCCAACTGTAACCATGAATGTTGACCCATTGACAAGTCCGCCTTCATCCCATACTCCGAGATTTACTTCAACTGAGCCATACATATTTGATATGCTTGTAAGAGTCGCAGTGTGTGTTATGTCATTCACTGAAATCCCAAATATTGAAGAGTCGTTCAACGAATAAGAAAGTGTCAAGTCTGCAAGAGCAGTTTCAATGTCGCTTATGTTTGCTGTTACATTTATTATGTAACTTCCAAAGTCCTCATTCAAATCAAAATTAAGAATATCTACAAATTGAGGCATATCATTTGTTGCATTTACTGTAAACATAAATGAAGTTGAGTTCCAAAGCCCTTCATCGTCAGTTACATTCAATGTCACCTGAACAGAGCCAAACATATTTAAAATTGGAAGGAATGTAATGCCATTTGTTGCATTGTTTATTGACACTGTAAATATTGTGCTGTCATTCAAATAATACATCTTAATCAGATTTGCATCAGTTGTATCTGCATCTGAAATATTATTTGCCAAGTTCCACGAATATGAACTGAAATCTTCAGACACTAATATATCAGATATTTGCACAATCAAAGGATTTGAATTGCTTATATCTATGCTTGTTGTATTTGTTGCTGAATTAACTGTGCCATCATTCAATGTCATCCAGCAAGACACATTCTGTCCTTTTGTATAATTTCCTTCACTTATTATCCATGATGGCTGTGAGCCACTTGCTTGACTTGCAAGAGTAGTCTGAGAAACAAAGGAATTATCTACTGTCAGATTAAAATAAACTGTCATTGCATCCGCTTCAGGGTCTGAGATTATTGAAGAGCAATTCATGTCAGTATTTGTGTATGCTGTTGACGGACTTAATATTGGGCTTGGAGTAGTTGGTGCTGTGTTGCTTCCTTCCATTGCACCAACAATAACTGATGGCTCTACATTAATTATTCTTTTCATAAATATATTAGTTAAATTTTCACCATGATTTTCTCCATTAGAATTTGGCGAAAAAGTCAACCCCTTGAATGAAGTAATAGATGGTGCAGTATTATTCACTGGAAAACCCAGTTGTTCCATTACTGCTGTTGTGCCATCACTTTTATAAATTGTTCCATCAATATAAGTATTGCTTATTGGATAAAATGTTGCAACAATTTTATATCTTTCTCCTGTTGCTTCTGTAATAAGATGCCTCTTAACCCAAACAGAAGGATTTGAAGCTGAGAAATCTAAACCTTGAGAAGCAAACCCCATATAGCATTGTCCAGCAGAACCGCCATAACCATTTTGGAATATAGATACACTCCCATTTACGCCAAGTAAATGAACGCCATTTCCATAAGCAGATGCAGTTGGAATTGTTATATTATATACTAATTCAAAACCTTCCAAATCTCCTATTGAAATTGGCGTTGAGATATTAACTGCATAACCTGAATGAGCTATACTTTCTTTTCTATAAATTAATCCTATTTCAGAAACATTTTTTTTATAACTTCCCCTACTTCCATCCTTGTCCATATAAACAATACAATCTGTTGAATTTGATGAAGAAGAGCTTATATTCTGATTAAGCCAAGAAAAGATAGTCGTATTTGCATCATTGCATCCATTCCCAGTTCCAAAAAAAGTGTCATTCCATAATGCTATGCTCATCTCTTGCTCATTGCAAAATAAAGATAAACCTGCACAATTTGCATCTAAGTTTCCAGCAGATATATTGCCAGCAGTATCAATGCTAAATGAAAATGTAGAATATTTTAGCCATATATTATTTGGGTCATTATTTGTTAAAGTCAATGAAAAGGAATTTTCGTAAGAAGCATTAGCCCATGGGTCAACAATAAACATATTGCCATTGCTTAATGCAGATTGAATTGTATCAGAACTTCTTTTGCAGAATATGTCTAGCTTCTCATCCACACCCCATCCGTTTGCTGTCTTTTGCATATTTGCATCAAAGCACAGCTTGACTTTCTTTGAAGTGTTTTGAACCCATGAAACATTTGAGATGATATAATAATCCTTGCCCGAAATTGTTTGCTTGCCGAACTTGTCATTGATATTAAACCAGTCAAAGTGAGCAGGAGATTGAACCATTCTTGTATGGTTTCTTAACTCTCTCCACCAAATTGTTCCAGAAAATACATCTCCGCCTTCAAATGAATGTTCAAATAAAATTGTGCCATTTGCATCATAGCACCAAGCATACTTCGGGCTTATTGTGTAAGAGAAATTTGAATAAGGGCAGGTATAGCTTATTGTGTCATTCTCAAGATAAGTTTCTGAAACATCATGGCTGTAATTCATCCAGATGCTTGCACTCTTGCCAACCAGCTTTCCTGAGTTTCCTGCAACCGCACAATCTATGTCCTGAGTTGAAATATAGCTTGTTGCATCCACTTCAAAACATCCATCACTTAATGATGTTATTGTGTGGGGTGTTACGGTCATCATTCCGTAAGCATTTTCCCATTCAACTGAGTTGCCTATGATTGTATAATTCATTGGAGATGAAGGTGCTACTGCGCTATGAGCAAGAAGGGCAATCAAAAAACAGATTATGCAAATTGTTGCACTTGATGCAATCCTTAATTTTCCTCTTTTGTCCATCATCATTTGATTCACTCTTTTGTTTAATTTATTAAATTATAAAGCTTTCTGCCTGACTGCTTGGGCTTCCTTCGCTTCTTCCGCCTCTTCCAACTAATATGAATATCAGTGCCAAGACAATCAGCACAATCATTATGAAGAAACTGCTTGAATCATTTAAACCAAGGCTGAATGTGCTTATAAGGTTGGTTATCCATCTTCCAATCCCGCTTATCTTGTCCCATGACCATGTGCCTATTGAGCCTAAGAATGAAGAGCTTAATGAGCTTGGAATTGCGCCTGTTATGCCTTCCATGCCTGTAAGGTTTTCTTCATCACTTGAACCACCGCCAACTGATGTTCCGCCTGAAGGCGGTGAAGGAGTTGTCCATGATGTTTCTGCATTGCTTGCATCAAGGTCAATCTTAAACATAACTTCCCCATTTACTGTGATGCTCGGAATCTTAAAGTATAATGTGTCTTTGTTTCCGTCTCCTGATTCGTCAACTGTCGGATATTCTGCATCTGTTGCATCCCAGTGATATGTTTCATCATCCTGAGTATAAAATTGGCTTGTTATCTCAGACCATACACCGCAAGTCCCAGCACCCCAGTTAATTCCTGCTGTGCATGAATATAAATTAAGACTGCTTGATGAACCAGAATAAGATGTTCTTAACGGGACATGGATGCTGATGTTTCCCATTGTGTCATTCTTGCTTACCACTTTTGCATAAAATAGCCTTATGTTGTTTACTCCGCTATTTTCCCATTCAAGGGTAAGGCTGTTGTTGAGATTATATTTTATTGCATTTTGAAATACAATTGTTTCAGAGCCATTCACTGAATTGTTCCATGCATCAGCAGTCCATGATAAGTTTGTTGTCAGATTGCTGAAGATAGTTGTATTCAAAGAGCCTAATGAATTTTCCAATCTGATTTCCAATGGGTTTGTATCGTTAATGAAATATGAAATGCCGAGGTCATCAATGTATGCATTGCCTGTGCCTGTAACATTGAACAAGACTTTCCACTGGACATCATTTGCTGTTGATGTGTCTGAGACATTGAAATAATATGTGCTATAATCAAATGTCCTGTTTGTCCTTTTTTCACTTGCATAAACTGTTGCATTGCTTGACTTGACATCAAATGAAAATGTTTTTGCATGGTCTGCCTTGTCTGTTGCAGTAACTGTGATTCTGTGGCTATATGAACTTGAATAGCTTATTGTTCCGTTCCATATTCCATTCGTTTCATTGCTTAAATCAAAATCAGTTATGCTTGAATCATTGCTTGACACTGAATTTAACAAATCATTATTTTCTGTAATGTTTGCCTCGAACAAATATGAATTTCCGACAAGGCAGTTCAAGTCTGTTGTAATGTAATTGATTACAGGGATAATGCTGTCAATCGCAACTGTGAAGTTTGTTCCCTTGTTCAACAGACCATCGTTTTCTATTTCTATGTTGAATGTATAATTTTCGTTTACATTCTGAGGGACTACATACGCAAAGAAAATATTCCCGTTTGTTGATGAAGATGGCAATAGATTATAATTCATCATATTTGAATAATTTCCAATCAATGATGCATTTTGATAGTAAGCAATTCCTGTCTTATTTGTTGCTGTGACATTTGTGCTGTTAGAGTATAATACAATAACTGTCTTGTTGCCGACAACCCCGTCGCTTACATCAATAGAATCTGCAAGTGCAATCCAATCAATATAAGTCACATCCCCGTTGCTCACTGGTGCTTCAAATTTGATTATATTCTGGTTGCTTAGGTTTAATCCGACTGAAACATAAAATCCATAAGTCCTGTATGCACCTGTTCCGCCTGCATCTGAAGGAATATTTCCAACCTTATGCTCATTCATGTAAATATTCAAGCTTGCATCAAGCTGAGTGGCTCTGACAAGAAGATACTGAATCCTTGCATCATCAAGTGCTGTCAAGTTTACAGTGATGTTTGTTCCTGCGCTAAGTCCTGTTGAAGTCTCGCCATAATTAATTCCGCTTGCCAAAAGGTTTGTGTAATTGGATTCTGCAAGAATAAGATTGCTTGGAACAGTCGGCGTTATTGTCATTGTATATGTGACATTCAATAAATCATAATAAATAGTCCCTGAAGCATCAGAATGAAATATAATCGGTATTGAGCAGGTATTTCCTATTAATGAGCATCCTTCACAATCACAAACTCCGCTATTTATAGATGAAGATAATTCCTGAGCAAAATCTTTTGTATTATTGCTTGTCTGATTGAATAACCCGTTAAATGACCAGATTGTTGCATTATCAATTATTATTGAAGCGTTTGTCGGAAGGACATGATAAGTCACAGCTACATAAGGCTTTTTATTAATAGGCGAAGATGGGTCTTCACTTGATGCTATTGTGCTGGTGCAATCAGTTCCTTCATCTGTAAGCCTTAAAATTACAGACAATAAATCATCAGATGAAGCAAACTGTGCCTGAATAATATCAAAGCTATTTGTTAATGGAAGTGTATATTCCATCACAGATGATGCACTGAATTGAACAGAGCCTAAATAAGTTGAATATGCAGGCACAGAATTCCATGATTGATTCTCAGTCCATGAATCATTTGCCACCAGATATGCACTGATATTACAAGCACCATTAGCTACATTCACTTGAGATATATTTAAAAGAACATTATCAATCAATGCATTGCTTGGAATTGTTGCCAATGGAAATCTAAATATTGCCCTTCTTACCGCAGGTGCTGAATCTTTCAAAATATTCAATGTAATATCATCATCTTGACCAAATGTGTCAGGAAATTGGCTCGTAAAAGAATCGTCAGCTTCGGAAATTGCAGTGCCAATGACAGTTGTCTGGTTCACATATCCAAGAGACATTAATGCACTGCTCACATTAGCATACCTGCTTATATTCAAGAATCTTGTAATATTCTGATTCCCTGTAAAAGTTAAGTCTTCAGTTGTAAGTGCATTGCTAAATGTGTCCACTACCGCAGAAAAAACATTTGGAATCAGCATGATACAGATTATGCCAGCAAGCAATATTATTGACGCTAAAATCTTTTTGTTCATTTGTTTTTCCTCTTTCCCCAATTATTCAATTACTCAGCCTCTGATATCAAGATTGTATCCTGCCAATCCAAGGATGTCTGCGGTCAGCTTGTTTAATGTGAATTCATACTGTTTAACATCATCCTCAACAGGGTCTTCATAAACTGCATGGACAACTTTCTTTCTTATTGTCTTGGTTACTGAGCATGATGTTCTTCCGCTTGACATGACTTTGCAAGTCCTTACGCTGTCTTCATACTCAACAAACCCTGCTTCTGTTTCTTTGTCATCACCAGCAAGTTTTACAGTCAGGCGCATTGGAATTGTTTCTGAATCTCCTGTGCCTTTGAATATGTAATCTTCCTTAATCTGCAAGTTGCCTTTTGTTTTGTTTACTCCAATGTCTCTTAATGTAAGCCTTAGATTAGATGAGCCAACATCATGCGCATCCATGTGTGCTGTATTCTGCCAAATGTCTTTATTTATTGTGTTCTCAAGAATCATTGTAACATTGAACCCGTCAACATTTGCAACATTGCCTGTGTTCCTTATTGAAACTTCAAATTCATAATCAAATCCTGCTGTATCTGGATGGTTCTCCAAGCACCCTATGCACTGATGGCTGTTTATTTTTACAATGTCCAAGTCATAATACCAAGCATCCTCTGCACCAACATCAACTGTTGAAACATCAGTGTAAGTTGAAATAACTCTGTTCCCATTGTCATCAGTGCCTGTCAATGAACCGCCCTTAACTCCCTTCGGACTATTTGGAACTGAAGGCTTGTTTAATATGACTGCATCTGCTGTCCATGATTTAACTGCATTGACAACTGTTTTCACTGCATTGGTCACTGTGGATATTGTATGACCTATATTAAGAACATCAAATCTTGAATCTTCAGTCGGAGTATTAATATTAAACCATCTTCCGATTCCTGTTTCTCTTGAATCAGAAAAACAAGTATTTCCTATTCCAGCAATGCAAGTTGCCGAGACACTTACGCTTCCAGCTATAAGAACCAAGATAATAAGAAAAAATAAGAAAGGTTTCAAGTTATCACATCCTTGAAGCAATTCTTTTTGGCGCAACTTTCCTTATGCCAATTAGGATAACATATAAGATAATCCCAAATATGACACCAGTGATATAATTCTTGAAGGCATCCCACATGAAGGCAAATCCCCCGATGATGAAAGCCACAATAAATATTATCACTCCGAGGATAATTCCAAGGAACATCCTTCCCCTTGCCTTGACTGTGTTTATCATTGTCATGTCCATTTCACCTCATTTTTTATTTGCTGAACAATTTTTTCCCTGATGAGCTTACATCGCCGACTCCTTTCTTTGCCCTGCCTGTGACTGCCTTGAATGGCAGTGATGCGACATTCACTGTCAATTGCAACATCTTTATCAGGAACGGGACTGCAAACAGCAAGAGCCATCCGCCAAATATTATTCCAAAAATCACCAATGCGTAAATCATCCATGCATTTTCGAAAGCCATTTTTACATCATCTCCTTTTTTAATTTGTCCTATACATATACTTGCCTTTCAATTCAACTTCTTCTCCATCATAGCTGGACAAGAAGTGAGCAACGCCATCAGTTGCGATTGCACCCTTTGATGCCTTATCGGAATCAATCTGAATAAAAGACTGTTTATATAATTCTTCTTCAGAATAAATTCCTTCATCTTCACATAAAAATTCAACAGGATTATCTTCAAGACCATCAACCCATCTATCATATACTTCTCTCTCAAATTTATCAGTTGCTTTCCTAACAATCTCTGATTTCTTTTCCTCATCTGTTTCATTATTAAATTCATCAAGCATACCAGCTTCTTCCATTAAATCTTCTGGTGTCATATCACTTGATAAATTAGAAGCTTCTTCACTTGCCATCATCTGAGCATCAACTTTTGAAACAAATACAAAATTATGAATCCAATCTTGGTCAAAAGATTCAGGCTCTTCTTCAATCATTTCCTTAACTTCATCTTCTGCTGAAAATCTTGCATCTGTTTCATTATCAAATATAAGCCACTCTTCCCCGTCTTCAGTCTCAACACCAATTCCCCTTCCATGAAGCCTATTATCCCCGTCATAAGTTCTCTTAATCTTCCCATGCTCTTCCTCAAAAGCATTTAAGAACTCACTGTCAAAGCCTGTCTCAGATTGCCATTCATTTTCTCTTGTATGCTCTCTCACTGGGACAACCTTGCCTGATTTTACCCTGCGCTTATGCGCCTTGACATGAGTTTTTGACATTGTTATGCACCCACCCATTCAGCTATTTTTACGATTCCTGCAATGACCACTATAATCAATGTAAGAATAAAAACCAAAGAAAAAAATCCCCTGCCCTTTTTGTCAAGAGATTTCATTTTACCTTTCTCCCCAGCATTATCGGAGTGCTTGCACCTGCAAGCAAGGCGAGCCACAAAATCATCGTGACTGAAACTTTCAATGCTGGTGCAACAACATAAAAGATTCCTCTTCCTTGGTATATCGCATTGCCAATGAGAACTGTCTGACCATAAGTCATTATTCCCTTGACAATACCAAACACGCCAGCAATTGCAGAGCCAACACCTGCGCCTGTTGCGCCAAATATTGCGCCTGCACCTGCACCCAATGCTGTTGAACCAACCACTGTCTTGAAGAATTCTTTCATGCCTGTCTCACTTATTGCCTGAACCTTGACTTCAAGTATATGGCATCCCGAAGAATAATCATCATTCGGGCATGAAGGCGATGAAGTATATCCATACTGATACACTTCTCCTGTGCTTCCCGATGCTTCAGTGCCTTGCTTGATTGTGTCCTCATTTATCAGCTTGTCAAATTCCGAAGGAGACAATGCAGGCGCATCTGCGGGAGTCAAAATGATAAACTCAAATGTATAGCTTGTCTCGCCCTTGCAGTATGACTTGCTGTTTGGCGGGCATATTCCATCATCGCCAATTCCGCAGTAAGTTAGCTTCGAGTCATCATCATATACACATTCCTTTTCATCGACAATGCTTCTGTCATTTGAAAGAATCACAAATGAAGTTGTTTTCAACTTGCCGACATTATCTTTCATGTATTTGGAAATGCATCCCATGTCCAATGCGCCTGAACCGCAGTATGAAGAATCCTGAACTTCATTCTCAAATGTTGCCCTATCAGTCACTCTCAGGCACTCCCATTCATACATTGCAGGGAAATATTTCTTCAGGTCAGCTTCATCTATTTTCCCGTCTTTACTCCACCATAAAACTCCTGAAGCCATGAAATTCTTGTCATTGATACCCGAGTGGGCTGTTTTCATTTCATCCTTGTATTTAGCCCATACAAATTTCTGCTGGGTTGACTGCGGTATCATTCCAGTATGCTCAACATACTGGCAGATATTGCTTGAAGTGACAGCCTTGTAATCTCCCCATGCCTTGACAAGCTGGTATTTTATCCAATCCCACTTGTCCATGTAATCATTAAGCTCTGCAAGCCTGTAAATTCCTTCACTATCCTTGTATGTCAACTGCTCGGCAGGGTCTAAAGTCAATACAAGTCCATACTGGTTTGCAGGCAATGGAATAAGATTAAAAGGATATTCTGAGCCGATATTGCTGACTGTTATTTTTGCAAGAACTGGCTGACCAACAGCAGTGTAAGGGTTATCAATTCTTATTGTGCTTATTTCGCCAGTTAATGATGAACTGAAAACTTTTTGCTCGGATGAAATTGTTTTTGTAACGCTTATCTGTGGCTCTTTGCAACCAATGCCATCAACATAAACCTGACCCAAATCACATTCTGATTGAGCCAATGCGCCTGTAAATGTTGCGCATAAAATAAATAATCCAGCAAAAATAGCAAGAAAGAATTTAGCCTTTTGTATTAATGTTTTGTCCTTGAATTTTGTCATGTTCATCACTCCTTTTATTGGTTATGAAGTATTTAAACCTTTCCTTAGCGATTGCACTACTTCACAAATGCATTAATTGACTGAATATATCCTGACTTTTCCTTCTTATGCGCAAATATATATGACAGCACATCAAGAAGAATAAATATTGAAAATATTGCAATCCAAATTGCGGGCGTTGCAAATACAAGGGCATTTTTAATTATGTGAGATGAGATTATTGCAACTGCGCCAAACGGAGTGAATACTCCCATGGCAATGAATATGAAGAAGCTTAATAACTGATGCGCAAACAAAACCATCGGGGAAACTGTTCCTGACTCAGCAAGAGTAACAGCAATGCTTATGTGAAGAATTGCGCCGAATACAGAGCCAATTAATACTGCGCCAACAATCCCGAGACCTGCCCTCTTTGGATTCCCAAGACCTCTTTTGTATGCAACACCGACAAAGAAAGCGACAACAACAGCAACCAATAAAGATTCAGTAACAGGAAAGAGCCAAGATTGCAGGAAATTTGTCGCAACATCAGGGCTTACAAAATACTCAAGCATATTTCTTGAGATTGCCTGAGTCGCACCTGTTGATGAAGAAGATGAAACTGGAAGCATTGCAAAAACGAGATTCCATATTACAATTGATACAAGCGCAGACACTGTCCAGAAAGGTCTTGTAAGTTCAAGGAATGATAATGCGCCTGTGAATCTTGAGATTAGATATATTGATAGGACAACTCCTGAAACTCCGAGCATTGTATTTGCCAAAGGGTCTTTCCATGCATTTGCCATGAAGACCCAAGCCATGAATGTAAGGAGAACAAATGTGATGTCCACTGCATCAATTCTTGATTTTACAGAAATGTTACTTAACAGGCTCGGCATTTGCGGTGTTCACCTCTTATTCCCTTTTTCCCAATTACTAAAAAGAATAATAAAAAAGAAAAAAAAGAAAAAAAGATTTCAGCCTTAGCTGAAGTCAATTACTGTTCCGACCTGCTTTCCGATTGGAGAGTTGTCTGTTTCTGCCATTCCAACAGTGTTGACATCTTTCGAGTCATCATGCTGGAAGAAGTCGAAATACATCTTTCCATCTGCGCCTTCAGCCCATGCGCTGTCAACAAACAATATGACACCCATGTTCTTGCTGTCTGCTGTCGGGTCTTTCCCAGCTTCTGCCTTTACTTCAAAAGGTATGTTGCCAGTGTCATCCCATGCTTTCAACGGCAAAGCAGATGTTCTCCTGTAACAAGCATCATATTCTCCGTCAGTTGCAAGTGCTGAAGTGTCTGAAGTCCAATAATTTATGTCTTCAGCGAGACCATCAGGAACTGCAACAGCTTCCCATTCAGAGCCAGTCGGTTTTATTGACTTGGTTGTATTCATTGTGCCTGTGCATATTGCGCCAAGCTGAAACAATGAATAGTCGTCATTGTTTGCCAATTTGCAGAACATCTTCTTTGACTGACCTGTGCCAAGTGCCATCTGATAGTCTGCATGAGTTGTATTCCCATTTGCAGTCAATGCAGTTGAGCCAGTGTCATCATAGCAAGTTACTGCCATAGATGATTCGCCTGCAATTTGATGTCCGTTAAGAACCACTGTTTCCTGAACACCTGATATTACAAACAAGTCTGTCGGTGCATCAACATAAAATGATGAATTACCGCCTGCGAATGAAATTGATTCTCCAACTTTGACATTTGCCACAGTCGTTGCAGATGTAAATGAGCTTACATCCTTCAGCTTTGTTCCGTCTGCCTTGAACACTGCCAATGGCATTGCAAGAACTTCAGTCTGCGATGATGCTTCAACATCATACACATCAACTGTCACTGTTGCGCCATCACCGACATTGTCGTTGATTACAACAACCTGAGAATCAGCACCTTCAAGAGGGACTCCGCCCATTGACTGCCCTGATTCAAAATTTAGCCCTGTGCTTGATGACAGCCATGGTGCGATAGTTCCACTACCAAATCCCCATGCCACTGCACCAACAACTGCTATTGCGCCAACGGCAAGAATAGCCTTTCCGTATCCACCTGTCTTTTTTAACATTACATTAGTCATTTACGACCACCTCAAGAAAAAGAATAATTGCCAAGTATTTAAACCTTCCATGTTTTCAAATTAATTCACAAAAATCAATTTTCTGGATTATTTTTAAGAAAATCATTAATCCATTTGGAAACTTGCCTTGTATGACCTAAGAACATTTCAATGTGTTCCTGATTTTTCAATACAAGATTTCCGAGGCGGATATTATCTTTCTGCATTTGGATTAAATTCCTTTCAAATAAATCTAATTTCTTTTTTTGAATATCAAGAAGATGCTCAACAACCTTTCTTTTTTCTTTCCTGTCGCATTTTGCAAACTCATTTAATAATGTCATAAGTTACCTTCCTCTATCCAAACAAAATTCTTACCGCAAGTCAGGCACTCATATATTCTCCGCACTTTAATTTTCCTGAAGAAGAGCCAATGATTAATCTCAGACCTTTCATAAATAAGCCTTGCATTTTCTCTTAATTCAGGACACTCAAATACAGTGTGCGGTTTCATCTTTCTCCCCCTGCGCCTTTTTTTGCTTCTGTTTCTTCCATCATATACTCATGCTTCCTCATTTGCATTTTCCTTGTCTCAGCAAAAAACACCCTGTTCTTTTCCATTTCCATCTGATGCCTTTCAAGGTTCATTTTTGATTCAAGCTCAATCAACTGCTTCCGCATATTAAACCGCAATTCTTCAAGGCTTGTTTCCCGCTTGATAATCTCAATATTTTGCTCGTAAGTTATTTCTTTCATCTGTTCCACTCCCTTGACTGGCAGTGAGGACATTTTATTGGCTTGGTGATGCTTCTTATCATCCATTCACAATTGCATTGATTGCAATGAGCCATAATGCCCTTCATGCTATTTATCATTTTCCCTTTCTCAAGAACCTTCAGACCCAAATTTGTCCTGATTAATTCAAGCTCGTCAATCCAATACTTTGCAAATCGAGTCACAAAATAAAATCTTCCTGCATGAAAAGTGTCCTGCTTTTCTTCAATTGCCTTGAGATAAGCTTTTTTCACAGACAGATAAATTTTGTCATCTTTTGCATCAACTGTTTTCCATTCATCTCTTTTTGATTTTTTCATTTTGTTTCTCCTGCTTTTTCTTGTTTGGAATCTGGACTTGCAGAACATAGAACCTCTTGAAAATAAGGTTCAATGCATCAATGCAATCCCCGCAAAAATAATGTTTTCCGATTAAGAAAAGCATCATTCCTGTTCCCCGCTTCTGATGCCTATGGCACAGCCTGCACATCCGTTCAGTCATGCGATTCCTCAGACTTCTTATTTTCTTCCGCATACCTGTAAACAACTCCTTCATGGAATACAGAATACAAACTGCCAAATATTTTTGTCTTTTCCTTGTCCTTGAGTGTCCCAAGAAGAATCTCATTAATTACAAATACTGGTCTCTCAATAATATTTGCAAGATTCCTAAGCTTCTCAAGAGAATTAAATGAAATTGAAATCCTTCCTGCTGGAACATCAATCGCATATATTTCAAGAATCGGCATTTCTTCAATCTTCTCAAGAATATCAACTGCTTTAAGTTGTCCTTTAATTTCTTTACCCTTGTCCATTTTAATCACTCCACCTTCAATTGCACATGAAAATCGTGCCTGTTGAAATTAACTTGACCATACTTAGCCAAGCGCATCGCCTGTTCTTGGGTCAGAGCAACCCTTATTGTTTTTTGCATTTTTTGTTGTCTCCCCGTTTTAAGCTCGGTCAGCTTTTTTTACTACTGCTTTTAGTAGTAGTAGCTTCTTTATAAAGCTTTCGGTGTCACATATCTTTGCTTGTCTGCCCGCATGGAGAAAGATAAGACTTGAATTTCACAGCGCATCCTCTCTTCCTTTTCTGATATGCATCAATATCAAGCATTGTCCAGCTATATTTCGGAAGGCTTGTCAGTTTATTGATATGGTCTTGATTAATATGCAAATCCATCTCAAGGAACTCTTTATCATCAGGATAAATTGAATTTCCGAGAATCAAGCTGTGAAATGAAGTCCTGACACCGAAATAGATTTCCATAAATTTCTGTGTAATAATAAATGAATACTTAAATCCTCTTTTTCTTCCCATCAAGGCTGTAATCTTCTTGAACCAAACATGGGCTGGATGCTTTGAATCCATTGCAAGACCAGAGCTTTTTGTCTGGTATATAATATTATAAGCTTCATCGAGAAATAATCCGACTGTCCACCATATAAGAAGAAATTCTTCATACTCAGAAAGTTTTTCCCCATTTTGCTTTTTCAGGCTCGCATTAAAAAAATCTTTCCCGACTTCCCAAAGTTCCCTCATTATCAGCCCTGAAAGAGCAGAAATAATATTTTTATCATCAAGGTCTCCAAAATGGAATACAATAGGCTTCTTTTGAAGGATAAATTTTCTTATGTCGAATCTATTTCCGACATCAAAGACTTTCATTTCCCTGAGCTTTGTGAACACATAATATAATGCATCCTTAGTTTCATGGCTTCCTTCCTGAACCTGTTCAATGAAATCATCAACAGTATAATTCGGCTTCGGTGCAATATGCACTTTTCTTTTTACCTTGCGCATTTTTGTCCCGCCACCTTTTAATTCAACTTCCTCTTCCTCTTCGACATCAAGGTCATAGCCATATTTCAACATCTCAATAATTTTCTGGATAAACCCAAGCTTATTATTCACAGCAAGCCCAGCAAATGCGCCAATGTCCTCAATGCTCAGGGAATTAAAATCAAATGTAACAGGAACAAGCCCTTCCATAACGGGCGGTTCACAGCAAGGAAAAGTAATATGAAGGCATGGAAGACCCTCTGCCTCAGTCTGTGGCGGAAGATTCAAGGCTCTTGAAGGAAGAGAAATTTTCATATACTCAAATGTCGGCGCAAAGATAATCGGGATGCACCCGTATTTTCCGTCACTTTCAATATAAACCTTAAACAACTGAGATGCAAAAAGCTGTAATAAATTCGATTTTCCCGAGCCTTGCGAGGATATAAGAAAGAAATTTTGATTCATCGTTGCAATCTTGTTTTCCTGAATAGTAAGATGATAATCATCCCCTGTCTTGATTTTATACCCGATTGGAACTTTCATGTTATTTTTATTTTAATCATCTCGCCGATTAAAACCCCTGTTATAAAAATAGCCCATACAATCAGAATTTTCACCAGCCATTTGCAAGTTCTACATTCCATACTGCCTCTCTTTGCTTTTAATTTCATCCCTGTCTCCATGAATCAATTTAAAGACAACAAGCACTATAAGATAAACAATAAGATACTCAGTGCCATAAAGCCACATTACAAAGAAAGCAAATGCACAAAGCACCAATACAAAAATCATCCGCTTCCTGTGCTTATCACTCAGCTTCATGCACAATCTCCTTTCCAAGGTCAGCAGACTCAGGCTCAATCTTGATTACTGTTCCGCCCTTATAGACTTTCATAAACGGAAGATTCATTATTGCCTGCAAGTCTTTTACAGAAATTTTAAGCTCAGTTTCACAGGCTTCAACAGGAATCTCATCAGTGCCATTCATAATCTGGTATGCAACCATTTTCATCAAGAGTCCCATTTGGCTGTTCTTCAGGCTTTTTATTGAAGACACTTTTGTGAAAATCTGAAACTTACCGAGATTTGCAACTATGACATCCATCTCTTTTTTGAAAGCTTCCTGAATGTGTTTAATTTCATCGTCTTTCTTCAACAAAGTTGCTTCAGCTTCCAGCTTTGCTTTCTTAAATTTATCCATTTCAATTTCATATTCTTTCATCTGCGCCTGAATCTCGTCAATCTTCCCGAGGTCATTCAGCTTACTGCTCATCTTTGCAACAAGCGGAAACAGGCTGTCAAAGAAAGGCTCATAAACAGACATCTTCCTCATGCAGTCCTTATAATAATCTTTCCATGCAATAAGATTATACCTTGCTGACTTATAATCATAAAATAATTCAAAGCACTTGTCACATTCCTTTTCAATCTCATTCTCCTTGATTTCAGCAAGCTGTGCATCAACTTTTCCTGTCATGTATCGGTATCCCTTGATAACTGCAACAGGCTCAACCTTCTGAGTGTATTTGTAAAGCTCAATCGCTTTCTGCATAAGAAGCTGAAGCCTTACAATCTCAGGGTCTTTCGGATTCTTTGCAATAGAATCAAATACTTCAGATAGCCTAAAATATTCGTTGCTGTTTAAATTGTCCTTGTCAATTAATAGTGCCATTTGTTTTCACTCCTTTATATTTTCACTGTCTTTATTGCCAGTATAATTTCCCCTTTCCTGACATGAACTTTTACATTTGTGTCGTCTTTATTGTGAACTGCTTTTCGAAGCACATTAACAATCTTATCAATCAGCCATTCATTCTTGTCTTTTATTTCTTCAGCCATTTATATCACCTTTTTTTCTTGTCAGCTTTGGATAAAACACTTCAACCCAATTCACCTGAAGCAATTTCGGAAACTTATACTTTTCAAAAATAAAGTTTACAAATTCCCATTCACAGGTAACAGTCACAAATTGTCCCTTGCAGTTAATCACAAAATAATACAACGGGCATTTCTCGGCTTCTTCTGCGCATTTCTTCAGACCATTATGGTTTTCAAGCTTAATCTTAAACCTTCCAAGCTGGTAAAAGTTATACTGCTTTTTCCTATTGACAACTGAAGTCAATACAACAATGCAACTCTTGACTTCAATAAGATGCGCTGAAGTCTCAAGGTCATAATAGTCATTGTCAATCCGATTGCATAAGGATTCCCCGCCAAGCCTGTCAATAACAAAATGCTCGGCAAGAGTTCCATTATTTACCCGTTGCTTCTGGAATCCAGTGTCATACCTTCCCATTTTATTCATCGACCATCCCAGCATCAGGGTCTCCGCTTGGAGTCACAGTGTCAACATTGACTTCTTCGACAATTGACTTCAATGCCTTCAACTGCTTTGCGCCTTCAAATGCTTCTGACTTTCTTGATTCCTTAACCTTTTGCTGTTCAAGATATTCAAGGACATCCTTGCTTACACGCTTGTAAGTAAGAATCATTCCTTTCATCATTTTAATCTGCTCGGTCATTGCATGAACATGAGCCTCACGATAATCCCTTCTATGCTCAAAGTCCCAAAACAACCTTATAGTGCCATGATAATTGTCCCAAGAGCCTGCGACCTGCGAAAGAGCAGGATAAAAATCTTCTTCAACAAACTGGTAAGGTGTCTGACCCTCAGAAAACTTATCGCAATAATTCAACTTGAGCCTGATTAATTTTGTCTCAGGATGCTGGTCATAAGCAATCAACTCAGCAATATCACCGCTTCCATCCTTGTCAATAATAGGAATTCCGCCTTGCATTGTTGATGCAATAGAGCCGAATACAGAGCCATATTTTGCATACCTCAAAAAAACAACAATAGCCATTATAATGCCCATACCCATTAAAAAAAGTAATCCAAATGTCCCAAAAAATCCTTCAGCCATTTTCAATCAACCCCGTTATCTTCAGCAGGAAGCGAATCATACAACTGCTTTGTGCAAAGCTTGCATACACTGCTGTCTTTTTTAAATCCCCTTGTATTCTTGGTCTTACCGCACCTTGGACATTTTCTGCTCATTGTTGCATCTCTTTTTTTGCCTGAACAATAATCTTTTTTCCAAGCTGATTATTTTCTTTCATAATTTCCACTGAAGCTTTGATTCTTTCCATTGAAACCCGATATTCTTCATCCTGATTGTCTTTATCGGCAAGACCAGCAACAGCCATCTCAAGATTCATCAGCCTGAAATAAAAATCATCCATGCGTTCTTGAACCATCAAATAAACCTTATGCACAATTTCTTCGGCTTTCATGTGCTGAACATATCCAGCAACTTTCTTTGGCTCTTCAGTATTTGGCTCTTCCTTGCCATTTGTCAAATCAATTTCATTGTCCATTTTATTTTCACCTTCTTTTTAATAATCAGGCTCTAATCTTTCTCCTGTTCCGTCGCAAATCGGGCATGAGACAAGAATCATCTTGCCATCATCACCCATAATTTCAACTTGTCCCTGAGCATTGCATCTTCCGCATCTCATTTAAAATCACTCCCTCTTCCCTGTTGCATTGCATTTTCCATTTCAAGCCTGCGCTTTTGCTCAATCATAACATGAGCAACAGCTTGTTTCTGCAACTCTTCAGCCAGCACTTGCTGAGCGTCATACTTCTTTCTTGTCTGATACCAATAAACAGCCTCAACTTCTTTTTCAGTCCACTGCCCGAATCCCCTTCCAAACACACCTTCTTCATACATGGAAGCCTCGCACATAAAATAAGTTGGTATTGCATCAATGGTTTGCTTTAAAACAAAAACATACCTGTCGCTTTCCTCGGTCATCTGAAACACTTTTGCAAAATTATTGATTGAAATATGTTCTTGCTCTTCCATCTTCTGAATATACAACTGCTTCTGAACAGAGAAAGGCACTCTTTTTCTCTGCCTTTTTCCAAGCAAAAAGAAAATAACAATTGCAACAACAAACACAATGCAGAAACCGCCCATTGCATAATTCTTCTTGTTGACAAGATAAATCCCAAACAGCCCAACAAGAAAAATGCAAATATATCCAAGCAATGAAAATAATCCCTTAATATTTCTTCGTGGCTGTTGTCTTTGCTGAATCATAATTCGCCTCTTGCTTCTTCAAATATTCTTATTTGCTCTTTCATATCTGCAATAATAGCTTCATGCTCTTTTATAACAAATTTGATAAGGTCTTCAATGTCAAATAAAAACCCGCCACTTTCGGAATGTTCAGCTATCCACAGCTTTATACTCTTTTCAGTCAATTCCTTTTTTTCTTCAGTCATTTTTTCCTCTTTCTATTTTGTATCTCATCATAAGGTGAAGATGCGCCATTCATAACATTTGTCTGCTCAAAAAAAGTTAATCCATCATCATTATTTTTTTTCTTCATTTCCACACCATCCGCATATTTGATATATATTTCCGCTTCTGCAAGTAAATTTTACAATGCTTCCAAAATTTCCAGTTTTTCCACAGGCAGAACATTTACATTCCATGCCCTTCATAGCATAAAATTCCAATCTTATAGTTTGCCTGTTAATTTCTCTCCTGTCTGCCCTTTTGATTATTTCTTCAGGTGTCATTTTCTTCCCCCGAACAATAAAGACGGATTAATCGGCATATTTTCCCGCCAAGTTCTGAGCTTGAAATACAGCTTTTTCCTTTTTGTGATTGACACTGCATATTCCATCACAAAAATTGTAATCAGCGCAGTGATTATGATTGCAATAAACTTCATCCACTTTTCCCGTTCCAGCTTAATTTCAAGATTGGCAATCTGCGACTGAATCCCTTCCTTGAACTTCACATAATCATCTTCAGCCTGCCTTCTTGCAGTTTGCTCTTCTTCGAGAGTTGAATGGCATCTTGAAGAATCATTCATCACAGCCTCAAGCCCTTGAACAAATTTCTCGTCATACATGACCATTCTTTTTGTCATATTATTCATGTAGCTCAAAAGGTCACCGCTATTCACATTAAGCTGATTATTATCAGTCACATTAAACAAAGTGGCATTTGTCACATTTGCAACAGGCTCAACAATAACATCCTGCTGTCCTGCATCAACAATAATTGTCTCTGCAAATACAATCGGGCTAATAATGCACAGTAACACTAAAAGCCAGCATATTTTTAGCTTCATATTCACTCACCTCTTTCCATCCATCATGCAACTCATACATCCAACCTGATTTCCCGTCCATAAAAGCCCTCGGCTTCTCGACAACAAGTGGGTTTGCAACACCTTCCCTGACAGGGATAGGTCTTGCAAGAAGCTTAATCTGATTATAGCAGTAAGTCTTCTTAAACCCTTTTTTTTCAAGCATTGAAATAAGCTCTGCCTGCTTCAATGCCCTTTCCTCTTTCCTGAAAATCAAAAATATTTCCAACGCAATAATTTCAGCCATTCATGCACTCCTTCCGTTAATTTCATCAAAATTCAATTTGAACATATCAACAAACTGCTGACCCTTGAAAATGTAAGAAATGTCAGCCTGAGACTCATCGGCATTAAAAAACTTTGTTGACATAAACACTTTCGAATCATCAGCACAAAAAGTATAATGTATATTTGGCTTGACAGAAATCATCAGTGCATTTGAATATAAATAATTATATGATGAGACAGCATAAGGCACGCTGTTCTGGTCAAGCGTATTATCCCTGCCAATCAAAATATTAGCATCCTTTGCAACAAGAAGCTCTGCAATCTCCTGATTCTCAAGACCCTGAAATGCACAATATAATTTTCCTTTTGAGTTCTCAAGATAAAATTTAAACCCGTCAACGCTTTGCTGATGCCCGTTATAATATACAATAGCATCTGCTGAAAGAGTGTCAGGACAGGCAGGGCAATCAATCTCAGGACAATAAAACTGGTCAGACATATTATTCTGCTTATCAATCCCATTTTTCAGCTCAGCAACCTTATTATTTATCTTGTCAGCAAATTCGCATCCTGTCAGCAAAAGCAATGACATCAGCAAAACAATTGCATAAATCAATTTCATTTTTTCATCCCCTTATTTTTTTCATTATGTATTCTAACCGCAGTTTCATGCCTTAACTGAATATTATAATTAAACGAGCATTTTTTTGAGCAGGTATTGCAATTCAAAGGTCTCACTTTAAATGATGTATGTATATTCGTATTAACTTTCTTTCTCCTCAAAAATATCTTATGACAACTCAAGCACTCTGCTTCCTCGCAATTTTTCAAATTAGCTTGTCTCATTGAACATCTCCCTTATGCTTCCAGCTAATAATGCACCAACCATCAAAGAAACAAATATGCTGAATCTGCCTCTTAAACGACTGCGCAGGACAATCAGCCTTTTGAATCTGAATCACTCCATACGCTTTCAGCCTTTGCATTTCAGAAAGCAAAGCAAATCGTTCATCATTATTTGAAACTTGCCGAACAGTATTCGGCTTCAATCCACTCTTCTCAGCATTAAAAAATTCCGAGCATGACTTGAAAATTATCGGGTTCACGCTTTCACCTTCTGTTTCATTCTTTCAACTTGTTTATCATGCCATTCAAGCAACTTTTCCCCTATCCATAAAATATTCTTGTTCATGGCTTGTCCCCCTTGGCGGACAGCAGTTTCCTTATTCTAATCTCTTCTTGCCCATTATAAACATAAAAATCAAAATGTAAAAAATCACTATTATTAACTTCTTCAAGTTTCCTTATAAAAATAATTGACTCATCATAATTATTGAAATACTTAATCTCTTGACTTTCACCCAAATAATAACTTATTGAGATTATCATTGTTTCTTCTCCCCTGCGGATAGCAGTTCTTTCAAATCATCAAGACAATCTTCATAAAGTCCATTCAGATTTTCAATAATAATTCTATCTTCTCTTTCCAATATTTCAATAGTCAGTTCCGTCGGGCTTGGCTTGTCTTTCAAAAAAGAGCCACTTTGATTTACTTTAATTCTTCCTGCCATTTTATTTTCTCCCCCCAATATCATTTTTTTTTGCTATAAATAATTGTGCTTCAGTAGTATATAATTGTTTCCCCACAAAAAAACATTCAACAGCAATCTGCGGGTATTCTTTTATGCCTTCAGTGTCTCCGATTCCATAAGGCAACAAAGAAACATTAATCAAATCAAATGAAGGAACAACAACAATTTCCTTATCATCAATTTGCATTGCGCCAATTATTGCAAGACTTTTTTTATCTTCAATTTCCGATTCCATAAACCCAATTGCCTGAATTTTACCTTTTATTTGCATTTTATACCACTCCATAATTTATACAATTTGGTGTTATAGGTGTTAGGTTTAGCGACGACTCTATATATAGGTATATAGAGTGATATGTGGACACTACACTTTTGACACCAAATTGAATCCATTTCATAGTAATCATTTTCCCCTATATTTCATGCATTTAAGGCTGTTTTGGCTTATACCCATCATTTCTGCTATTTCCGCATCTTTCATAAATGGATACTTCTTTTTGCATGAGTAATACATTTTCATGGGTGAAAAGATGATTTTTGGGCTGGAAAGTAGCATATAAAACATCATTTTAGCCACAATAAAGTCACTTTTTGTCACTATTTTTCGCCCATTTGTAAAAGCTGAAGCCATCATAATCGTATCAATCCTTTGCAAGGCTCTCATTGGAGACATTACATCCTGTTTATGCGCTTCCATTGCAAGGTCATACCTTAATTTTTTAAATTCATCATCAGCATAAACATTTTTTAAGCTTATTACAAAAGGCTTTTTTGCAATTTCAAATTTTATTTTTGGAAAAGGAACATCTTGTTCCGTAAGATTGTCAATGTGATGCAATGTTTCCATAATCTGCTCATCACTCAATTTATAATACAAAACAATAACCCTGTCAAGAAAAGTTGACTCGAACATTTCTTCATAATGTTTTTCCCATGAATTAGAAGCCATTCCAAAACAAATGCAACAATCGCCCTTAACCTCTTTTCTTCCGCCACCCTGCCTTGAATATCTTTTTGCAGACATCATTGAAGTCCAGAATCCAACAAGCTGTTCTCTCTGAGTTCTTTTCAAACCGCAAAATCCTTGAATCAAATCATCATGCACGCAAACCTTTTTTTCAAATACAGAATTTTCAAGCTTAACAAGCTCTGACTCATACATTTTTTCATCCATTATTGAAAGAAACTTTTTGCTTACAATTTCTTTTAAAAATGTTGTCTTGCCATGACCCTTTGGAACAACAATAACAGTATGATTGCGCATATACCCATTTGATAATTTCAAATTCAATGAATTCATATTCACATAAATCAAAGCACAAAGCATCCCCATGTGTTTCAGGTAAGCTTCAACAGTATCAGCGACTTTAAGAAATTCTTTGCAATCAACTTTAAAAGCATCATCCATGTTCTTTTCACAGAACTGCTTAAAATTCAATTCTTCAGAATCAGAAGTAATTGTCATGCTTATTGTAATTTCTTCCCGTATCCTTCAAAGAGCCTGTCAATAACTTCACTGTAAGTTTCGCCTTTTTTTCCGAACTCATCAAGCTTGGCTTTTATGTCCCTTGTAATTGTAAGGGTTGTTGTCTCTTCTTTTTTTATTTCTTCTCCCATTAAAATCACCTCAATTTTTTTCTATCAGAAGAGAAACAAAACAAGTATATAAAGGTTTTCATTATTTTAATGAAAACAATTATTATATTGTCACTCAATGGTTTTCACGAAAAGTATTTAAATAAGTTACCATATACATAAAGTAAACCGAGGTAAAATTCGGAAAAAAAATCAGGTGAAAAATAATTTGGCAACAAAACTCATATCAACGCTGAAGAATGACAAAATAGGGCGTTACAATCGCATTAAAGAGACGATTGACACTTCTAAGACAATTACTCAGGTCATAAAACAAACAGTCCTCAAGTGCCTTAATTGCGGAAACGAATGGACACCAAAATGTCCAAAACGAATGAGAGGCAAGCTTCCAGTTGAATGTCCCAAGTGCAAGAGTATGTGTTGGAACATTCACACAAAGAAGCCAAGGCAACAGGATAAAAAAAACATAGGAGAAGTGAAATAAAATGGCAAAAATCGGAGACTTTGCAAAAGGCGAGCCAGCATTTCCAGATGCTGAATACACAAAGGCAGAAGACCTTGTGTCAACTGACAAGAACAAGATAAACCTCAAGATTGAGGCTTTAGCCTTGAGAAAGGGAGTCCAGCAGGGCGTTCCCAGCGAATACTTCATTGTATTGGCAAATGCGAATGGCAAGAAAGTGTCATTCTCATGCGGAAGCACCGTTGTAATGGACAAGCTTAACAAAGCAATAGCCCATTTCAAGCTGAAAGTCAATGAAGAATCAGGCATGGTAACATTCCCTGAAACGATTGACTGCAATCTTGTTGAAGTCAAGTCCAAAAAGTCTGGAAGAGTATATATGGACTTAGTCAGTGACGAGTAAATAAAACCTCATCACAAAAACAACCAGAAAGGCAAAAGCATTTTTTTCTTTTTTTCTTTGCCAATAAAAATAAAATATCAAAGGAGACAAAACACAATGAAAGACATCACAAAAAAATTATTAATATTCTCGGGCATGAATCTCGGCTATATAGGCTACATTACAATTGAAATCCATTATTATTTAACAACAGCATGGACAATCTCATGGATTCCGTCAATCATCGGAACAGCATCATGGCTCGCAGGAACATATTATTTTTTCAAAAGCATGAAACTAAAAGAAAAAGGAGAACAATAACAATGCAACAAACCGAAGAACAAAAGCAAATGAAAGCATTTCAGGACATAATGCAACAGGTTGACTTCAAGATAAGAGAACTCAACTGCGCAGTAAACGACATCAACCAAGTAATTCGAAGCACAGGAATGTTACAGGAAAAATTCGAAAGTATTTTAAACATGACAAAGCTTCTTGATGAAAGGCTCAACATCCTTGAGAAAACAGTAATCAACGCAATCAGTGATGAGGTCATGAGATAAAAATGTCAACAATGATAATGTCAGAAATCCAAGAATATATTAAAAAAATATTCCAAATCAAGCGAAGTTACTTTTTAATCATAGGCATAATACTTCTCATTGGCTCAATATGGATTGACTACGACCATCATTCAATTATCAAAATAGATTCATTCAATGAAGGTGTAATTGAAGGCAACAAGACAGGAACAGCTTATGGATTTGTTGACGGAAGACTTGATGTCATAAGCAAGCTGATGACAGTATCATCACAATGCGCAAACAACACAATGACTCTGGTCTCAACAAACAAAACTCTGTTAATAACCTGCAATAATAATCAGAGCCTTGCATGGTATATTGCACCAAGGAAGGCTGTCAAATGAAACCAAAAAGAAAATTATATGGCATCTATTACATGGGCGAAGGCAGAGTCATTGACAAAATTGAAGCAAGATTCCCTAAAGAAGCATTGGATGCAATAATCAGACCAGAATTTTTCATGGCAAAAGAAATCAAGGCAAAAAAATGAAACCTCTCATCACAGACTGCAAGAGCCGAGAACTTCAGCTTAAAGTAAACAATATAATCGAATGTTTCCCGAATCTTTTCACACACATTAACTTTGATGACATACTTCTTCTCAGAATAGATGACAAGGAATCAAAAGTGCCAGTTGAAATAATTCTGCCTGAAAAGCCATACAGCTATTTATTGCCATATAAATACCTGTTAATTATCTACCCGCCTTTTGATTTCCTGCATCTTGACATCCAACACTTACGAATCATACATGAGCTTCTAAAGATTCCAAAAGATTACAAGGAAACAAAGCTGTTCCGCAGACCAGACATTGAAATGTTTTCTGAAGAAGCGCAGGTCATAGAATGGATGAAACAAAGAAAATTCCCGCTTACATAAAAACAAAAGGAGTTGAAAAATATATGGCACAACAAAAACCAATTAGGTCAATTGAATTAAATGTAGGGGATGTAATATTATATAGAGACACATTATGCCTCGTTGTCGAAACTGGATTCACTTCCAAATATCATAATTATTATATAAAAATAGTATATACAAACAAAAAAGAATATATTGAAGCACCAAATTGGACTTATAGATTTTTACATCCTCATGGATTTTTTTCATGCTATACTTTATTTGATTCAGACCTTGAAAATTATAAAGCTAAATTAATTAAAAAAGGAGTAGGAGACAGATACTATGGAGAACAAAAACCAAAAAACACAGACACACAGGCATGAAATTGTCAGGCAACCGATAAGCAGAAAAAGGTTCATTGCAATATCTGCAATAACCACTTTCTTAATAATTGCAACCTTGATAACAATTGCCAGCATGACAAAAGACACAATGCAATGTGACATATCGGGAATCCAATACAGAAACCTTCCTGAAGGAGTAACCTGCTGGGATGACGGATTTTCTGACAAGACCTGCCCTATGCCAACAGGAATAAATTGCAAGCTTGAAGGAAGCATACCCAAGACAATAACTGCGATGGCAATAGCTCAAATGAAAGCTTAACCCTCTCTATTGAACAAGACAGTCAATGCAAGGGAAAGAAAATTGAAGAAATTAATGGTCGCTTTCAGCCATCATCCTCTCTTCAAGAATCCCTTCATTGACCTTGATTATTGCTGAGGAAAAACAGGTGAATAGTCCTGCTGTCGCAAGATGGCATGACATTAAGGCGAATCAGGTAAAGATTTGCCTTGTTTCATGGAATATCAAGGCTTTGGCGGTTGAGCCTAAATCCAAAATCAACCGCTATGAATAATCATAAGGAGAAAAAAAACAATGGATGCAAAAGAATGGTATAGCCAATCAATGGTATTATGGGAATTGTCCAAGCAACTGCAATATAAATATCTTTCAATCAGGAAACCAAATCCTGATGTCCCAAGCAAGTCTATTCTTACAAGGTATCTTCTTGGATACAAGCCTGAGCTTATTATAAAAAGCATTGAAAATTATGGCGGGTTTAATGAAAATATAAAGTTATATTTTGATGTTCCTTATTGGAAAGAAACTCCAATGTTCAGCTTTGACCCGAACAAAAGAAGCGAGCAAAAAGAAAGATTTACAGCCGATTGGAAAAGAAATTTTAATGGCTATGACTTTATAATAGACATTGATTTTACAGGCGGAATGATGAAAGCATACAAGTATGCCAAGCCAGTTAAAGAATTCTTTGATAGAATGAAAGTCCCTTACTCAGTCAAGCCAAGCGGAACAAAAGGATGGCATTTCATAATACCTCATCGCTATCTTCCAGCGCAAAAAGACATAACACTGCTTCCAATAAAATGCTGTTCTCTTGCTGTATGGATTGCAAACAGGTTTAATATTCCGATTACAGACGAGGATAATAAAGATGGAATCGACAGTGCTGTTTATCTTCACACACAAATACTCAAGCTTGCATACAGCCTTGACCATGGCAATGTATCACTTCCATTAACTGACTACCAATTTGACACATTCAGCGAAGACTTTATAAAAGTGGACAATGTAATAGATACTATAAAAATATTCAAAAGAGGCAGTTTAATAAGAACACATGGGTTGCCAGATGACCAGCTTAAAAAGAATGTCAAGCTGTTATTCAGCAAAAAGGAGAAATAAAATGGGAAGCCTTGAAGATGCAATTGATGAAGAACCTGAACGCTTTGCAAAATACTTAAGCATAGATAAGATTGCAAAAAGCAAAGACCCGCAAAAAGAATTCAAAAAACAGCTTAGAAAAGCATTTGGAAGCAGTGTCACAGGAGTCAATCTCTGGAAACATCTAAAAGGAAAATACAGCCTTCAGAATAAAATCTGGAAAGCTTCAAATATCCAAAAAAGGCTTCCGAAAGAATTCAGAGGCTCATACAAACGGGCAAAATTCAGAGCCTTAAAGAACAAATTCATGGGAAGAAACAAAAGGCTCAAAGACTCAGGAATCTATGCCCTCAACAAATCTGTGAGCATTACAGAGCCTTATGAAAGGCTTATCAAGACAATCACAGAGGCAGGAGAAACAATAATCAAGCAAACAGTAAGCGCATACAACAGGACAAAGTCAAGGAAATTCACAGACTCAGAGATTGACTTCTTAAAGCGCAGGTCAGGCGAGAGTCCTTCAGAAACAAGAAGAATCCTCAACAAAACATTCCAAACATCAAGGTCATACGACAGCATTAAAACAAAGATGCTTCGCCTGTCAGGGAGAAAGAAAACATGAGAAAAATAACACCTGTTTTAATTAATAGCCAAATAGACATAGTTGACATAGAAACAAGTGAACCACTCGATTTCAGCAACAAAAATCAAAATAAACAATTGCCTTACATTAACATGAAAGCACATTGCATTGGATTCCTTCATGGCAACAAAATAACTCAATTCATTCTCATGCCAAATGAATCAGAAACTGCATATATTGAAGAAGTCCAAAAATTCATAACAGATGAAATTGGATTAGATTCCAATCATCAGCTTACACAATTTTATTCATTCAACAAAGACATGGAATCACTTGGCATCTTGCATTATTTTGGCATAGGCATACAAGTAAATGAACTTCAACCTTTCAAAGGAAAAGGATGGTCAAAAGATAAATTTTTCAATCAATTATATGAAAGAACCAAAGCAGGAGAACAAATATTATGCACTGAATTTTTAGATTCAATGACCAGAGATGACACTCCTTCACTTGCAATACCCTTAATGTTTAAAGAAAAAAAACATAATATAGTTTTAGACCACAACATAAACTGCCTTCTTAAGGAACTTGCAATCTATGATAATACAGCCTTATTACAAAAAGGTCACAAAGTTGACAGTAAAGGGTGGTTACTTGAATGACAGATGAAATTAAACAAATAATCCAAAGTATAAAAAATAAATTTAATTTTATAATGGCATCAGCAATTTGGGAATTATATCATATATATATTATTACGCATAATTAATTCATCCTTTCTTTCCGTTCTCCTCTTCTTCTCGTTCTTCAGTTATCGTCTCTTCATTATCCGTCTCTCAGTTCTCGTCTCTTTGTTCTGTCGTATTCGTCTATCGTTATGATGATGCATCATCA
>Ga0105092_10000174_pt1 | contig 31431 bp, 22 predicted proteins | sample PPLLak2March2015_FD_87021 | JGI IMG/M metagenome (GOLD analysis project Ga0105092, IMG submission 87021) | Freshwater sediment microbial communities from Prairie Pothole Lake near Jamestown, North Dakota, USA - PPLs Lake P7 Core (1) Depth... | ecosystem: Environmental > Aquatic > Freshwater >... | reverse complement strand
GCTCCTATGAGCAATCTTAGGTTCTACGAGTCTCAGCGGCAGACGAGCTTTGTGGGAGAAGATACACTCTGCAGATACGCAGTGCCGCTACACGCGAAGAGTTTGACGAAAGCGCTGGAAGATCACGATTCCGCAAAAATTCCGAATCGATGATCGCACAAAGCAGGGAAGCCGCCGATAGCCATCAAAGCGAAGTTTCCTCACCTGCTTCTTTCTGTCATCTGTGAAAGGGCTAGCACAGAGTGGTCTCCGTTAGACCATTCAGAGATCATGCACTTTAGCGAGCTACTAAACTTACTGCCGCTTTCTCGTCGTCATTTTCGTGCTCGGCCAGCGACGCCACGTTATTTCCGGCTCCCAACTTGATTATCCTATCTTTGAATTCCACTAGATCCTTGGTCACATTTCTGGTGTCAACGACCAACTTGGATGCCGCAACAATCCTTCGGAAGTCATAGGCCGTGTGATCCGTAAGAATAACCGTGCAAGCCTGGCTCGCGATGGTGGCCGGCGTTAGTTCGACCGATTTCAAAACATGGCCGTTTATTCTCAAGCTCGGAACCAAAGGATCGTTGTACGATAGAATAGCGCCCTTGTCGCTCAGGATCCGCATCACGTCCAGCGCGGGAGATTCCCGGCAGTCGCTGACGTTTTTCTTGTAAGCAACCCCAAGAATCAACACCTTCGAGCCCCGAATACTCTTGGAAAAACGGTTGAGCCCCTCGCCAACCAAAGTCGTGACCACGGTCGGCATCATGCCGTTGATTTCGGCTGCCAAACCGATAAATCGAGCCTGAAAATTGAGTGCCTTGAGCTTCCAAGCGAGGTAGTGAGGATCGATCGGAATGCAGTGACCGCCCAATCCGGGGCCTGGATAAAACGGAATGAAACCGAAGGGTTTGCTTGCCGCCGCATCGATCACTTCGTAGACATCCACGCCCAGCACGTCACACATCAGCGCCAGTTCATTAACCATCCCAATGTTGACACTACGGAATGTATTCTCGAGGAGTTTGACCATCTCGGCGCATTTAGTGCTCGAGACAGAAATGACTCGCTCAATGAATTGAGAATAGAAGATACGGGCTATCTCGGTGCATTCTGCCGTTATGCCGCCGACAATTTTCGGAGTGTTACGGGTGTTGAAGAAATGATTACCGGGATCGATTCTTTCCGGTGAAAAGGCGAGAAAAAAGTCCCGTCCGACCCGCAAGCCGGAGCTTTCGAGCTCCGGTAAAATGAGTTCGTCGGTGGTGCCGGGATAAGTTGTGCTTTCCAGCACAATGAGCTGTCCCGCGTGGAGATATTTCCGGATCTTCTCGGTTGCCGACAAGATGAAAGAAATGTCCGGATCGCGGCTTTTGCTGAGCGGTGTCGGGACGCAGATGCTTACGGTATCGACGTCGCGCAACGCGGCAAAATCCAAGGTCGGTAAGAACCTTCCCGTTGCCATTGCTCCGGCGATACTCTTATCGGATGCGTCCCCGATGTAAGATTTGCCTGCCTTCAGCGCCGCGATTTTATTCTGATCGAGATCGATACCCACCACCTTGAACCCAGCCCAAGCAACCTCCAGAGCCAAAGGCAGGCCGACATAACCCAGCCCAATAACCGCGGCTGTAGCTTTTCGATCTTGTAGCTTTGCTTTTAGAGCTTCCAAATCAGGATACCTCCGGTGTGACAACTTGTTGCTTGATAGGTGCGCGCGATGCAACCCAAAGCAAGTTATAGCGACATTGGAAAGTTTTCGTTGCTTTCTTCATAGCCTCACTTCTGTTCTGTAAAATAGCGCGCGGTTCTGATGATACCCTCCTCAAATGTCACGGTTGGCCGATACCCCAGGATGCTCTCGGCGCGAAAAATCTCGGCGAGCGTCTGACGCACATCTCCCGGTCTTGCCCCCGTATGAAACCTCGTTAGTTTTCTTTCAAAGATCTTCTCAAGAAGAGCTACGAGATCCAGAATGCTAAAACACTTGCCCTGAGCCACGTTAAATGCCTCACCGGCACCTCCCTGACATCGGCTCGCAAGCAAATTGGCCTCAACAACGTTATCGATATAGGTAAAGTCCCGGGATTGCAGGCCGTCACCGTGGATTTCGAGAGCCTTCTGTTGTAAGGCGGCGCTGATAAAACGCGGGATGACTGCTGCATATTGGGAATTGGGGTCTTGTCTCGGTCCAAAGACGTTGAAATATCGAAGGCTGATTGTCTCCAAACCATAGAGTCCGGTGAATATCCGGCCATAATGTTCGCCGGCGAGCTTGGAGGCGGCATAAGGCGAAACGGGGCTCGGCGTCAGGTGCTCGCTGTTGGGAAATACTTTTGTATTTCCATAAACCGAGGAAGAAGAGGCAAAAACAACTCTTTTTACCTTTGCCTTTCGCGCTGCAAGAAGAATATTGAGAGTTCCCTCGACGTTGACTCGGTTGACGAGCGCCGGATTCTCCACCGAGAAAGGTACCGATCGAAGGGCTCCCTGATGCAAGACCACTTGCACCCCTGTCATGGCTTTTTCGACCACCGCTTCATCCAGGATATCGCCACTGATCAACTCGAATTTATCGTCCACACCTTGAAGGTTTTCCATTTTTCCTGCGCTGAAGTTATCCAATACCCGTACTTGCTCGCCCATGGCCACGAGTCTTCGGACAATGTGCGATCCAATGAAACCTGCACCACCGGTAACGAGATACATTTCTAGACTCCTTTCATAGGTCGCAGTTCGGCGAGGTCTTCAGAATTAGACGCTGCTGTATAACACTTGAAAGTGCGCATCCGACTAGCGCGGTTCAAACGTTCGCTGACCGCTTTCCTGAATATCGTTTCAGCCTATGAGCGAGTGTTTGGATGCGTGAGAGCCCCAGGAATGACCCTCAACCGGGGAGAGCCACAGCCCATTTTTAGGAACCGGGTGCGGCTGTGGGTCTACCGAGAACGAAAGTGCCTCTTACGGTATTCCATGAATCGTTACCTTCTCCGCTGCCAATTCCTGTAAATACAAGGGTGAAATTTTTTCCATCTGCACTCAACCACTTATTTGAAAAGTTCCAAAAGAAAGTGGTTGGCTCAATATGCGGGATTCCAAATGCATTCGTATACTTCACCGTAGTCCACGGCCCCCACGGATTCGGGGCGTCAAAGATACCCATATTGCCCTTCAAGGAAGCAACGTGCTCTGTAATCAAGAGACAACGCCGTAGGCCAGGATTATAGCCGGCGCTTGTATTCCAACCGACGCCGTTTGGATCTTCAAAAACAGCCGTGCGTGCTTCCAAGTCGTTCGTCCATCTCGGATTGCCGTTGTTATCGATTCCCGCGAAGAACTCATAACTCTTACGGTCCAAGATGCTGGTTGTCGGAACTCTCATTAAAGCGATTTCGCCCGGCTTATGAATTCGGAGCCTGTCCTTGCTTAGGCCGATCAGCCTGGATTTAAAGTGATTGGCATATATATAGACGAAATTATCTCGAGCCCCCTGATAATCCTTACCGAACTGCAAGAAAGTCGGGAGAATAAACCCATCGCTCTTTTTGAACGCCCAGCTTGCCGCTGTCCAGGAAGCGCCTTGGTTAGTTGATGAGTGGATTCTTGCCCACTCATAACTCGTTGCGTTCGATCCGGGGCTGACCCACATGTATAGGATCCCCGCTATAGAAATTATGCCGTATGATTTTCCATCAAATGTTGCCTCATTCTCCGGGTCTTTGCCGCCCCAAACGTTAAACCCCTGAAACCCCTGATAGCCGCCTGCCGTTCCTTCGACTCGTGCAACACCTAGGGAAACTCGTCCGTCTCTGTTTGTACCTCCAAAGCCTCCCCCATCTCCCCATGAGGTATATTGGTGATCATTGTTCCCCCAGGTCACCGGCCAGTTGTCGCTTCCCTGCGCTTGCCGGTCATGAGTAGACCAGTCGAACGCAACATCCGCAATTACTGGACTTGGTGGATACGGAGGGGCGTGTGGATCGAAACAACTTGCCGCGAATAACCATGACAGAAAGCAACCACAAAAGAGGAACAGGGAGAAAAATGTACGAGCCATGGATTGAACAAATCAGCCGCCTTCAAAGCCCGAAAACGACCGACAAAATTTACCTGATTGTTCCGAATTCGAATCTCAGACTTGGGATCATAACGAAATTGCGGATCTGCAGCGTAGCAAGGATTTACCATCCGGCGCTATTGGTCACAACGTTGCTCGATCATCGCTTTGGAAGGCGGTTCTCGTACCAAACCACGTTTTTGCTTCTGTCGCCAGCGACGAGGATATCTAGGTCGCCATCACGATCCATGTCGATCAAACGAATATCGTATGCAGTTTGATCTTTATAGATGAAGTGCATGGTAAAGTTTCCTCGGCCATCATTTTCGAACCAGGCGATGATACGATCGCCATTGAAGCAACTCACAACATCCAAGTCTCCATCCCCATCAATATCCCCAATTGCCAAACTGTGTGGTCGAGCCAGGGCAGGAGTAATCTCGCGTGCTCTCCAAAACGGAGCCTCGTACCAAACTAGACCCCGACCATGGCCACGAGCAGCGACAAAATCGACTTTCCCGTCCTGGTTAATGTCTCCCATCAAAATATGAGTTGCGCCCTTCTGGTCGGTGGCAATTTCATGTTTCTTCCAGGACTGAGTACGGTTTGAAGGCGGCTCCCACCAGGCAAACCAGTCACCCTGCTTGGCAGCGCTGGCAATATCCTTTCGCCCGTCTCCATTCACATCTCCGAACCCGAAGTAGTGGCTCAGTCCGGAAGCATCGCGATCAGCGAACACGAAGCGGTCCCACTGAGCAGCTTCCCGCGGTCGGGCGGAACTTTGTACCACAGCAGCGATTCGGGAAATGAACCTTTTGGCAGGGAGCTATTCGCGACCAGATCCGGTTTTCCATCACCGTCAATGTCGCCTACCATCAGACCATGCACACCGTAGATCTGGTCATCTATCAAGCGATGAGGCCACGGCCCTTTTAGAGGATCCGCAGGCCGCTCGAGCCAGAAAATCTCCCCGGGATCAAAATACGCGGCAATGTAGTCTAGATCCCCGTCGCCGTCCACATCCATCACCTCACTATGGGTAGCGTTTCTCGGGTGAAATGCTCTCTTGGGTGGCGGAGCGATAATGATTGCTCGCCAATCCGGTGCCACATAAAGCAGGGTCCGGCCGTTTTTTCCATTAACAATCACATCGGGCAAACCATCACCGGTGAAATCTGCAGCGATGGCAGTATGGGTAATGTATCCTCGAGCCACGACGTGCCGAGCCCAATGAGAATCTGGCTTCTCTTCACAGCCGCTGAGCATCAGCAAAATTAGCAGAACACATCTTTCGCTGAGCTTTATAAGGATGGCTCCGATCCCATCTACGTCCTCACTCATGCCACGTGACAAAGCTAGACCGAATTATTCACTTGCAAGCAACGATCAAGGGACGAGCCCTCCGGATCGAGGGCAATGGGCCTCTGCCTTTATCCTCGCGGCGCGAGGAATCTCAAATCACAGATCTCAGATTTTAAATTTGCCATTATTTCCCATATGATATTTTGCAATCTGACATCCCGAAAGGGAAGCCTTCGCTCCTCCAAGCTCATCCCTTGATCGACACAGTGTCGTGGTTTTCCTCGGCGTGAATAAGCAAATAGCCGTGCCAACGAGGGAAGTGCCCGGCTACAAAGTATCGGCCTATTCTCGCATCATGACTTGTATTCCGTCTCGAATGCGATCCCAAAATGCCTGGCTGATTATTATTGCTTTCGCCCCGCAACGGTAAAACAGCTTATTCGCAGCCCAAACGGCATCCACAAGAGCTGGCAGAGAATCGCATTGAGTCGCTCCGGTTCGAGAAACTCTCGCTCTCTCCGCCTGTCTTTCCTGGCCGTCACGCTAGCAAATATGTCCCCGACACACCGCATAAACGGAAATCCATCAAACGTGTTGCGAAATTGGTAGTACTCCGACAATGAAAAGACGTAGAGATAGTCTTGAACCCGGAGAGGTGCAAAACTTCCGGTATAGCGGACGCCTGTCTGTTTAAACCATCTCAAAACCTCGTTGGCCGTGTGAAGTGTCTCGTGTGGGAAACCATAGGTATCATAGAGGATCTCCTGGTAATTAAGACCATGATAGCGTTTGTTTAGCTTGCGAATTGAAAACGGGAAGAGACGTTGCCCCCATCGGACCCGTGCTGAGATATCGTCACCGCCTAGCCAGCGACAGATTCTCTGTCTCAGATTTAGCAGGAAGCGGCTGTAGTTGTTGTAAAGCGATACGATCACGACGCCGCCTGGTTTGGTTACACGCACCATCTCCAGGAATCCACGGAATGGATCGCCCGTATGGTGAAGAACTCCGACACTGAAAGAATAGTCGAACGCGTTATCAGGCAATTCCAAGCTGAGGACATCCTGCTTGAGAAAACTCACATTCTTGATTAAGTGATGCTCCGCCTTCTCTCTCGCCTTGGTAAGCGAACCATCAGAAAGATCCACGCCCGTCACGTGTCGGGCACCATGGCCTGCATACCACAGGGCGTAATCGCCGGTACCACATCCGATTTCAACCACGTTGCGGTCGGTGTAGTCTTCCGGACTTACGCCCAGAGCCTTCAGTCGCCACGACATCTCCTCATCCGTTCGGCGTGTACCGGGCCAGGGTATTCGGGTGTACATGCCAACGACCCGCTCGCGGATCCCGGCAATTCGGGCCTTATACTCATCACGAGTCAGCACTTGGTTTTCCACGCGATATCTCACGAGAAGGCTTCCTCCTTGTTTTACCTTGCCCAGATAACCGGTTATGTAAGGAACCTACATTTTTGTCGCTGCCAAACTAAATGTTATCTCGCGCCGGCCATTTATTGCGACACATACTCCCGGGACGAAAATGGTCTCTCGTGATTCGGCACGTTCACGTAACGCTGAATACGGGCAGGTTTTTTGCGAACCGCCCGTGCGACTTTGATCTTGTGCTGCCTATGTTTTAGTTCCTCAGCTTCACAAAGGGGCGATTGGTTGACCGAGAGCGAAACCACAGTCCTGGAAGCACAACAATCAGCTGCATGACACGAGCAAAGAAAGCCAGCGCGAAGGCGCTTTCAGGCGACATTCCGATCAAGCCGTAAAGACCAATAGCCGTTGCTTCATTGATTCCCCATCCATCTGGCGAGATCGGAAATCGATAAATCAGTAGATAAACCGAAGTGACCGCTAAAAACAGTATCGCATTTTGGTCAAAACCGAGACTCCTCGCCATAACCAGAATGACTAGCAACTGGAGGCCGTGCTCGACCACTGTCAGCAACCCGTTCCATAGAAGAGCGCGGCGCTGCTGTCGATAGTGACAGTAAGCCTTGTAAAGGCGCTCAAAAAAACCAAGCAAACGAGACTGGGGCATCATCGCAAACCAGTCGAGGATGAAAGCATGAACGCGAGGTTGCAATGAGAACAGGAACAGGCCATTAACCGCGAGTACAGAGACAAAAACGATTCCAATCCAGCTCGGCGACGCTTCTGGCAACTGAAACAAGAATACGGCAATTCCGATGACTGCCCAGTTCCCGGCCGAAAGAAACCCAATCGCTTTCTCCATAAGTAAAGAGGCGTAAACCTGATGCGTAGCGCCCGTCTTTCTAGACACCCAATGAGCACGCAGTAAATCGCCACCGATGGCACTTGGGAGAAAGATGCTGGCTAGCGTCGCTTGGTAATAAATGCGCACCAGGCTCCCGAACGGTACTTTAATCTGCTGGGCTTCGAGTAGCACGGCCCACTTCCAAGCCATCAACAATCGGTCAACCGTCCATAGCCCGAGAATGAACAAAATCGAGTGAGCCGGAACACGACGAAGTATATTGAAGGTCTGGTTAAGGTCCAAGAACAGCGCGCACGAAGCTAAAATCGCTAGTGCAAAGCCCCAGCGCAACCAGCCTTGGGAAATGAGTGTTGGCATCCCAACGCTTACGTCACGATCTAACAACTGTGACTGTTGCGACTCTGCCGTCATCGGCATGTATCGTTTAGCCATAAATAATGAAATCTTGGGTCACTGAGGAGCCATGAGTCCTGCACACAATAGCCGGGCCGAGCAGGTGTGAGTCGGAAAATAAGCTGTTGAAGGGCCAACGGGTGAGGACATGCCGGGAACACCGAACAAATTCTCATTTCTTGTTCCATGAGTAAAACGTCACCTCAAGTGTCAGACTTACCTTGAAGGAGAATCTTGCCTATGCGACTTCCCGAAAACAACAAATGGCACAATGACAGCAATTTCAACGACGATTGCTCGAAAGTTGTGCAGACTAAAAACGCCTTTGGTCCAATCCAGCATGGAGGCATGGGTTGACGCGGCGTGATGCATACCGAAAAATATGGATAGCGGTGAAATAAAATGCTTTTCGGTTATCGGCCAAAACAGCGGCAGACCGTAAGGCGGCCGTAGATCGGGCCCAAAAAAATCTATGACTAAATGGGAGACGTAAGCAGCTAGTAGCAACCCCCAGTGCTTCCATAAGTTGCCCTTGCCGATAAAAAACGCGGCAGCCAAACTGACAACCAGCGCAGCTCCGATGCTGTGCGAAATTCCTTGGTGGTAGAGATTGGGCTGGCCCTGAAGTATGCCGGGAATAAAGTCTAAGTCGGGGGCGATCGCCATTATGAGGTAAAGCCAGACGGTATGGTTATGACCCTTGACGGATGGGCTGCACCCATATATCGCGTAACCTGCTAAAGCGTGACCCAGGGGGCTTGCCATGATCGATTGTCCTCAAATCGTTACAACGAGAGTTATGCGAAATCACCCTTCGAGCTCTTGGACAAAGCCGTCGAGGCTCCCGGGTGGGATACTGTTTCCAGTTAATTTGGCTGCTCGAGATAATCGGTCTGAAAGTTCATCAACACGCTTCCCTTCTATAAAAATGCGATACCAAACCTCGCTATTGAGTATCAGCCAGAGGCGGGTGCCGTGGTCGGCTTCCCCTGATTGATGCTCGTTCAGTAATGCCTGAATAGTGGATTGTCGAAACAGCCCGTCGCGGGCCAAATGGGCCTTCCGCAGGAAGAGCTCGAACAGGAAACGATACTCCTCTTTTAACATGTAGGGAAGCGCCGAAGAGAAGCCTTGCTTTGGCCGGTTGAGGAGCGCCTCGGGCAGATAGCGTTCGGCCAGACGCGTCTGGATGTAGCGCAGCGAATGCCCCCGCACTTTGAGACGGGCGGGTAAACGGGCAGCGAACTCGGCCAACTCATGATCCATGAAGGGGCTGCGCACCTCAAGTCCGTGCGCCATGGTCATCCGGTCGAGGATCATGACCGAATGATCAGGCAAACGCACCTGGCTGTCGGCGTAGAGCATCCGATCGACCGTATCTGACGCATGGGCGCGATCGAAAAGATCCCGGACCTGAGCCTCAGGATCAAAAGAAGTCGTCACGCTTTCCATTAGAGGCCCATAGAGCTGTTGGCGAAACACCGGGTCGAAATAAAAGTAGCCAAGGCTGCGCGCGTAACGCTCACCGCCAGTCAGAAATGAGGCTTGATGCAGCCACTTAAGCCTGTGCCCACGGCTCTTATACCACTGCCCGTCGGGAACAAATTGGAGGATCCCGCCGATCCCGTACTTACGAAGCGCCTTCGGTAACAGGGCGTAATAACTCGCATAGCGATTCCCGTAATAGCGGTCGTACCCACCGAAAAGCTCGTCACCGCCGTCGCCGCCGATCACCACTTTTACATGCTCACGCGCCATTTCTGCAATCAGGTACGTACAGACGGATAGCGGGTCCGATGGCTCGTCGAGATGCCAGACCAGCCGAGGAAGACAGCGTACAAGGGACGGCGCAATGGTCTTCTCGCGATGGCGCGTACCGTAGCGCTCAGCCACCATCCGCGCATACGGGGCCTCATCATAGTCGCGATACGGCAACGCGAGCGAGAAGGTTTCAAGCGGCTCGGACGCGACGTGTTTCATCAGGATTGCTACTAGGAGGTTCGAATCTAACCCGCCACTTAGAAAGGCGCCGACTGGAACGTCGCTTACCATATGGAGCCGTAGACATTCGATAAGACGGGCTTCCAGCTCATCGACCAGATCATCATCCGAGCCGGCCAGCTTGGGTTCGTAGGAAACATCCCAATAGCGCTCGATGCGGAGCCCAGAGTGGGTATCAAACGTCAGCGAGTGCGCAGGCGGAAGTTTTCGGATTGACTTAAACATACTGCGCGGTGGCGCGATCAGGCGCAGCGCCAGATATTGATCGAGCGCTTCGAAATCCATTTGAGCAAGAGAGGGATCAAACGCAAGCAGTGATTTGATCTCTGAAGCGAAAAGCAGGTCGCGCCCGTGCTGGACAAAGAAGAATGGCTTTTGCCCGAGGCGATCGCGGGCGGCAAATAGCCGCTGCCGTTGATCGTCCCAAATCGCGAACGCAAACATGCCGCGTAGATACCTGACGCAATTTACCTGGTGCTCCTCATAGAGATGGACGATGACTTCGCTGTCGGTTTGCGTCTGGAAGCGATGCCCCAAGCGGAGCAACTCTTTGCGGAGCGCTTGATAGTTGTAGATTTCACCGTTGAAAACGAGCCAAACCGTCCGGTCTTCATTCGCTATGGGCTGCGCACCTGTGCTTAGATCAATGATACTCAGCCTCCGGTGCCCAAGGCCGGCAATCCCGTTGAGGTAGACACCTCGCCCGTCCGGACCGCGGTGGACCAGTGGATCCATCATGCTGTCGATCTCGTGCTGACGCACGCCTTCGAGGCTAATTTTTCCACAAATGCCGCACATAGCAATCGCTTTTCTAACCTGTGGTCTTGAATAGGTCCCCGGCCGGTCCGAACTTGACTTAACCCTGACTCTCTTCCGTTTTCTCTCTAGACGGACAAACTAAAGGCTTGCGGTCTTTCGCGGCTGCGAAGTTGCGGGTGCTCGGCGATGAATGATCCCAACGCGAGGAAATCGAGATGCCCGATTTTGAAGGCCCGAAGGGCATCCTCAGGCGTACACACTATCGGCTCCTCGTGGATGTTGAAGCTGGTATTGATGATGCTCGAGATGCCTGTCCGCCTCCGGAAGGCTTCTAGAATCCTATAGTAACCCGGGTTGTCGTCTTTACTTACTAGTTGGGGCCGAGCGGTATTATCAACATGAACGACGCCGGGACAGTGCTTGCGCATTTTGTCAGTGCAGTTGAACGTAATCGTCATATACCGCGCCGTTTCACGAGCTCCTTCAAGACCAGCGTAGTAATCATCCGCATCCCCCGCCAAAGTCGAAGGAGCAAACGGCATGAATTCCGTTCGTTTGAGGTTTTTATTTAACCAGTCGTTAACTGAAGGATCATCCGGACGATAAAGAATCGAGCGGTTGCCCAGGGCGCGCGGCCCATACTCCATTCTGCCGGCAAATCGGGCGACCACGTATCCCTCGGCGATCAGCCGGGCCACGGCGTCTTCGACTTGGCTGTGTTTCTGATATTTGATCCCTTCTTCAGCCAGTATTTTTTGTATGTACGATTCCGAATAGTCGGGCCCAAGATAAACATGGTCAAAACACCTGGTGCTGACAGTACTCGGGTCGGGCGATTTTGCGTAGTTCAGAGCCAGGGAAGCGCCCACGGCGAGTCCTTCATCGGACATAGCGGGATGGACAAAAATTGACCGAACGCCCGGGATCTCGTGTACCCTTTGATTAATTTTCACATTTGCAAATAGACCACCCGCGAGGCCGACATGCTGCTCTCTGGTCTTCTCCAGCCAATGGCGGATATACTTGGTGGCAATATCCTCAGCGATGAGTTGGATGGTCGCCGCCAGGTCCTTCTTGCTGAAGTCCAGTGGCAAAGCCTGCCTCATCTTTTTGAGCGCGGACTTGTAAAAGACCCTGCCTTGGTTGACGACCGTGCCATCTTTGTAGCAGATAAACTTTTCAATAATATCTCTGTAGCTGTCATTGCCGTACGCGGCCAAGCCCGTGATTTTCCCCTCATGCTTACCGGCCTTGAATCCGCAAATATGAGTCACGTACGCATAGTAGCTTGCCAGAGAGTCAAAACTCGGAACTCGATGTAACAACTGCCAACGGCCATTCTTCACCTGGTACACGTGCGAGGATGAGCCGTCGCCTGAAGCATCCATGGTGATTACCAGCGAATCCCGATATCCACTGGAATAGTATGCAGAACAAGCATGCGCAAAGTGATGTTCGATAAATTCGACTGGCGCTGCGATATCGAACTCTTCGTTGAGTACATTTTTTACGCCGCTACGCCGGCGGGCATAGACCGGCTCTCTCAATTCATAATAAAGTTTTTCCAAGATAGGAATGTCATCTCTCAAGAAGCTCAATTCGGATCCGAGCGACATAAACAATTCTTTTACGAAACCGCGGTTTACCTCAAACGTGCCTGCATCGAAGTCGACATACTTATTAAGAAAATGACCCCGTTTCGACGCAACCGCCACACAGTCAATCTGATCCGGGCTGACCTTTGCCAATTCAAGAACCGCCTGAATCGACTTTCTGGGAAACCCCATAACCATTTTCTTCCGAACGAGACGTTCTTCGTTTACGGCGGCGGTGACCACCCCATCTTCCAAAACAGCGGCGCCGCCGATGATATGGTCGCTAATACCTAGAATTCTCATTGTTATGCCCCCTGTACCGTATCCGCGCTTACCGGCCCCACTTTCGGCTCGCCGTTTTGGTGATGATCGGAAACTGTATATCTGACCGTTGTCTCAAAGAGTTTAATGTATCTGTCCGCATTTGCTGACATATAGTGCCGTCTAATGTCTTCCCTGTTGTTTCGCCTCATAGTCTCAGCCAGCTCTCTGTTTTCGTAAATTTGCGTAATCGCGGCGGACAATGACTCTGCTTCTCGAGGTTTCACTAAAATCCCGTTGCGATAATTCTCGATAATGTCCACCTGACCTCCATTGTCAGTTGCAACGATGGGAAGCCCCGCGGACATCGCCTCCTGAACCACGATCCCTAAGCCCTCGTGAAGCGAAGACAGGACAAAGCAATCGGCCAACTCCAGGTAGCTGAATATTTGCTCCCGCGGCAGGTAGCCAGTCATCCAAAATCTACCGTTCAGGTTGTAATCTTCAGCCAATCTTTGTAGGCGTGCTTTCAACGGACCATCGCCGATGAGACACAAAACAACGTTGTCCGGGAGTTTAGTTAAAGCCCTAATGAGATACTCAAAGCCCTTTCTCTCGACCAATCGCCCGATAGCCACAAGGTGGTATTTTCCATCCTCTCTTTTTATTTCTGGTGATCCCTCTGACCGCCACGCCGTGAATGGAAATCCATAATTGATTACGGTTATTTCATTCCGTACGTTGTAATATCGTTGAGCGTTGCGCTTAGTATCGGTTGAAATAGCGATGATTTTGTTAACAGAGTTCATAACGAGGCTATTAGCCATCCGCATCAAAGCATTTCTATGAGGCGATCTCTTTTTTGTGGGGTCGTAAATATCTCCGCCGATAATTGTCAAAATATGGGGGATACCCAACAGGCGACTAGCGATTATGCCCAACACGCCGCCCGGCAGTGAAAAATGAGTATTGATTACGTCGTTCTGACGATAATCGCTGCGATTGGAAACAAGATGAACCAGCCCAAACGCGATATAGAAGAACATGCCACTGAACGAAAATCTCGCTCTGTCCCTGCGTGGAACAGTGAACACCCTCACGATCCGAGCGCCATTAAGAGTCTCCTTGAACTCTAGACCCGGGCGCCAACTCGTTAGCACTGTGACCTTGTGTCCGCTTTGACTCCAAGCCTCCGCATATTGACTGGCGCCAATGCCACCGCCTCCGCCGAGCGGGGGATACTCATGACAGAGAAGGAGAATATTCACGGGGCAACTTAGGACTAAGGTAAACGTTGCGCGCGATAATCGCAGGGAGCACTACTTCTTCCGGTACTACCAACGACTCATCGTCAACAGCGCCTTAGCATCATTGAAAGGCAAAACGGGGCCGCAATCTATCTGTTTGACTGAGGGACTGAATCTAGGATGCCCGGACATCGAGAAATTCAGCTTGTGATCCTTGAGGGTTAAGGGACATCTCCTCGTTAATCATTTTCTTATTTCTGAGTACCCAACGCACGAGCCTCGTAACACCCTCCATCCAGGAGACCTTTGGCGACCAACCCAACTGCTTTCCGGCTTTCGTGATGTCTGATACGTACACCGGTTGATCACCGGGTCGCCAGCGCGAATGACGGATTTCCAGAGAGGGATTCACTTCCTTCTTTAGGTAGTCCACCAACATCAATAGCGATACTGCGTTCACCGGACCGCCACCGATATTGTAAACCTGCCCCCCGGCTTTATCGATGTTAGACCACACGAGGTCCAGGGCGTTGATGAGATCGTCAATAAACAGAATGTCTCTGACTTGTTTGCCGGTACCGTAGATCGTAAAAGGTATCTGTAAGACAGCCGCGATCACGAGCCACGCAATCCAACCTTGGTCTTCCACACCAAATTGCCTGGGACCGTAGATGCAGCTCTGCCTGAAAACCACGGTTTGCAACTTATAGATTCTCGAATAATCGATGACGTACTGATCCGCTGCTCCTTTAGAACAACCGTACGGAGAATGAAAGTCCAGCAGGCAATCTTCAGCTATGCCATTCGGCAAATCCCGAAACGAGTAGGCTTTTGGTCCTTCAATGACCGCTTGCCCCTCTAAACTGCCGTACACCTTGTTCGTCGATGAGTAGAATATGACGGGTCGCTTGCCATGAGAACTTCGCACAAGTTCCAACATGTTAAACGTGCCTTGTGCGTTCACTTCAAAGTCGTACCTGGGCTCGGCCACCGAGGTTGTGACCGCCACCTGAGCGGCAAAATGAAACAATGCATCGGATGATTCGATTTCGGCCTGCAAACGGTTAGTAGGATGACGGACGTCGCCATCTAAAACGACCAAGTTCCGGAATCGCTTATTCGTTTTGAGCCAAACTATATTTTGGCTGCATCCGTTCCTCGACCAGTTGTCAAAAATAACGACCCTGCATCCTTGGGTCAAATAATAGTTTGCAACGTTTGAGCCGATGAATCCGGCGCCTCCCGTAATCAGCACTTGTTTCATAACGTGTCGCCCCTTTCTTTGTCCTCAGACCTGACCCCGTTCTTCGCCAAAACATTAAACTCGCACGCTACCGAAAACAGCTGAAGTCAAAGCTGTCGGATCCTAGCTTTTGGCTATTCGCAAAAACCGCTATCTAGTCGGCCGTCGGATTTTATCGGAGGAAAGATTCGTGGCGCGGCGGTCTGCCGAACTACTCCGAGCCTTTTTTGCACACCGCGGCAATTTTTTTCGTGAGGATCTTTACTGACTTGCCATACAACATAAAGCTAAATCTGAAAAATGATGAGTACAGTGCATCCAAGGCCATAGCCAAATAGTTCAGGGGATTTTTGTAAAACACATACAACTTGAACGGAAGGACCTGTATTTCCTGAAACCGAGCGTGAGCCAGAATCTGTTCCAGTGAATATTCCGTAAATGTATTGTAGTGATCGATATTGTGGGCCAGGTTCTCGGCGGCCGTTATCGGATTCGCGCCATTTAGGCCATAAACAAACAGAGTCCCGCCGGGTTTAAGGCTGTCGCGGCAGATTCCGAGAAAGAGCAGCATTTCCTTTTTTGTGAGATGATTTAACTCTTGTTCACACACGATGGCGTCAAATCGAGTGCTTTTGTTGTCCTGCAGGAATTCAAACGCTCGCTCCACTCGACAAGGTAAATTTCTTTGTGCGGCATATCGAATCTTGGCCGAATCTGAATCAATTCCCAAAACATTCGTATAGCCTTCGTTAACAAGCAAGTTAACGAAATACCCAGGCCCGCAACTTATGACAAGGATCGCGGCTTGCCTGTTCTCGGGGAGATGTCTGAGGAAATTATGCTTATAAAGGTTGTAAAATTGAGAATAGCCTTTCTCGATATCTTTTGGCGCCTGCCAAAAGGAGTCGAACGGTTCGATTTGGGCTGTCAGCTGGTCGCTCGTTAACATCCTATGCCTCCCTGTACATGTAAGGCGGGGCCTCAGACTGCATCGCTCCTACAGATAGCCCATTGTGCTGTACCACTTGATCGTCTCGGCCGCCCCTTGGTGGAAGCTAACTTTCGGTGCAAATCCTAAAACATTTCTTGCCTTTTTCTGCGACAAAATGAAGCTCTTTTTAAAAAAATCCAATCTCCTGGGATGCAACGGCGGTTGGATCTTTAGTGGGCGTAACGCTGTTTCGAGGAGAATCGCGAGCGCATCGAAGGGGAAAAGTGGCGCGTGGAATCGCCGCGTTTTCGCACCGAGCTGGCCCGCTATGATTGCAACCATCTGATCGGTGGTCACAATGTCCTTACCCGGCAGCACAAAGACCTCTCCCTCAGCTGTCTCGACGATAGCGGCCAGGAGCAGTGCGTCGGTAAGGTCGTCGATATAGATCGGGTGATGCCTATTCGTGCCGTCACCAATGACGAAAAAAGCATTCTTTTTGATTGCCCTAAACAGTTTTATCAGTCGGTGATCTCCAGGCCCATAAGTCTCGGAGATGCGCACAACGGTGATGGGCAGCTTATCGCGGAAAGACAGAACAATTTTTTCACCCTCTAGCTTAGTCACACCGTAGATGTTGTCGGGTCTCACCGGGGATTGCTCATCAATCTCTCCCGCCAAAGCGGCTCCGTAAACACCGATCGTGCTTCCGTGGACAAATCGCCTCACACCGTTTTTCGCGGAAGCTTCGATAATCTTCTTAGTGCCTTTGACGTTGACGTCCCAGAATTTTTGGTCCGGGACATTCATTTCATGTTGGGTCGCCGCCAGATGATAAACAACAGTGAAGCCCTGTAGGTCATGGAGTGCCTCGTCGGTTACTGACGCCAAAACAACCTTTATGCCCTTACTTTCAAGCAATCTTTTGTTGGCTGCTTCGGCAGGGGTGTTCTCTTGGCCGAGGACGGTGACCGAATGCCCGTTCTCAACACACTTGAGAGCCAACCGAGAACCGATGAACCCCGTTCCCCCGGTGATCAATACATTCATCGGCTGGCCATTTCGCATATTTGCTCTTCTGGGCCGGCCTGTGAGGCGTGAGGGAAAGCGGCTGCTGTCTCTTCAACTTCACGTCGTACTCTTTGTTTGTCCCACCCGAGCTCAGTTGACATGAGCGCAGCACATGCCTGCAGGGCGGAGTCGCCAGGATACTCACCGGTTCCCAGATTCGTCCGCCTGAATGCAACGTCGGATAGTTTGTGCGCCATCTCCTCTCGGCAGGCATGGATGACTTCGGCTTTGATCACGTTCGATGAACCAAGCGCCTGGGTCCAGGCAGGATTCTCGGCGCCGTACTTCAGAACCTCCTGATACCGCGATCCATGATTATGCACCAAAGCGCTCAAGATCTCGGCATTCAGCCCGAAGGACCGCTCCGCCAAAACTTGGTTTTGCAAACGACCAAAATTTTCAATTTGGCCCCCGTAAACCGGGGTGACCGCCGTCAACGATCTCGGCGGCGCTTTGCCTAGTTTTTTAAAGACCAGGTCAACAACGGCTTCGGCCGTGCTCCTGGAGGTCGTGTAACGCACGCCAATGATTGTCACGATGCCATCGATATCGTGTGTAGCTGAATGGTCAATCAGTTGGGAGCGTTTTCCATAGCTAAGGTCCGATCCCGGTCGGTCATTGTCCCCGAACAGGATAAGCCCCGCATGCCACATGGAAACATCTCGGCGGGTGAGGGCGATGGCCGGGTAGGCGGCATTGATCTCCTCAACAAATACCTCGAGATCGTCTGCAGTGAAGGTAAACGTGCTCGGATCGCCTTTATGGACAGCGTGCCATACTCCGACGAGCATGTAATTGCGCCAAGGAACAAGGAAGAGGTGCCGATGACCACGGCTCAAAATGGCATCAGCATCCCTGGTACTGTGTTCCAGAGCGAGCGCGTATTTCTCATGCAAACGACGGCGAACCAGAAAAAAGACGTCCCGCGAAAAAATAGGCGCTGTATTTAGGCGCAATCCCAGCCAATCCTTGACTAGATGGCCAGCCCACGGCCCCGCAGAGTTAACAACAACTTTACCGCGTATTTCCATTTCGTTATTGCTCAAGAGGTCGCGCGCCTTGATGCCATAGACACGATTTTTCTTCCGTAGGAAACCCGTCGCCTCCAGATAATTTGCTGCATTCGCCCCCGCTTCTGCAGCCGATTTCAAATAGCACAGGGCAAGCCTCGCCGGACTGTACATCTGGGCATCGTAAAACACGACAGCTCCTGTAAGGCCGTTTCTTTCTAAACCGGGAAACAACTCTAAACATTCTTTTCGGGAAAGGATTAGTCCTGGAGCAATCCGCTTTTGAGCATCCGCGATCCCGCAATTACGATCAAAGGTAATCAGGTTGTACGCCGCTAGAGCGGCACACAAAATTTCCTTTCCTCGCATTCCGTGACCGTAGGTAGGGACAACAAAGGGAAGCGGGGCGACGAGATGAGGCGCAATACGAAGGAGCACATTGCGCTCCTTGCTTGATTCGCGAATGCGGGGCAGATCACCATGTTGAAGGTAACGGATCCCCCCATGAACCATTTTGAAGCAATTAGCAGAGGTCGCGTGCGCAAAATCTCCTCGCTCTACAAGAGCGACCGAAATACCGCGTAGCACCGCATCCCAAGCTACGCAAATGCCAAAAATTCCACCGCCTACGATGACGAGATCGTATTCTTTTTCGGCCAACGCTGTGACGTTCCTTTTCACGGCTTGTCACCGGAAGAAAATCTCGAAGCGCGGCTGGTGACGCGTGTGGATCTTGATGAAATGCTGGCCGTTGACATTGGGGTAAGGTTCGACTGCGGCCAGTGGGAAAGATCAAGGCCCAAGTCGTACTACCGGGTCGGCAGTGACAGCTCGCGCCTTATCAGTAGCTTTTCCGAGGATAATAATCTCCGGGCTAAGCCCTGGAATCAGATTCGGCCCGAGCAAAGGTTTGGTCTGAAAGTTTCCGATCGGCTGATATCCTAAATCTCCTCGAAGAAGACGAGCTAAAAGCTGTTTTTCAACAGTATGTTCTTTGAATTGAACATAATGGGCGCTGGTGAGCAACAAATAGTCCGGTGACCTCTCCGGCAAGGTTAGAAAGGTTTCGTCCGTAAAAGGAACCTGATAAGAATTTATGTTGTGCGACAATCGCGGCAGATAAGTGGGCGGGGAGTATGTTTCCACACGGACGCCTGCCGGAACATTCGCCTGTATCCATGCCTCGGCCTTATACCGTGCATCACGCATCATCAGGTAATTCACGTTGAAGCCGTAGAAGAACGAGTACACCCATAGCAGCGTTAATACAGCCACAAATCCCTTGGGTCGCTGTGATCCCCACGACCACGCTCCGTCGAGACATCGCCCACCAAACAAAGCCAGTACCAACACCGCTTCCATCACGAATCGGGCGCGGAGAAAGGGAAACATCGACATCGCGAAAACAATATAGGATAAAAGTGGGACCAGGAAATAACGAGCCCAACGTTCTTTGAATACAAAATAGACGACGCCGATGACGCTAGCGGAGAAAAGAAAGGGATTCATGCTGTCCCACAGCAGCCAAAAGTTTTGTTGCCAACGGTCGAAAATTCCGCTCACTTCCAAAGGAGAATAGGGATAGTTCTCGCCCCATTTGGGGTGGATTCCGTAGAGCCGCCAATTGAGCCGCAAAAGGTTGCCATCCCAATTGAAGATCAGGTGACTGGCCAGTACAAATGTCAGAATGCAGCTTCCTAAGCCGGACAAAATGTTGCGATTGAAGAGAGCATGCATGACTTCGCGCATCGACAGCCTAGACGGCTGCTGACGCAGAATATGGAGGGCGAGAATCTGAAACGGGAGAAGGATGAAAACGCCATAAACCTGCTCTTTCGTAGCCATTGCCATTCCCACGGCGAAGCCGAGCAGAACGTAGTTGCACCGTTGCAGCTTCCCCTGCACCAGGCGAGTGAAGGCAAAGAGGCCAAGAGCACACCAGAAGAGGCTCGGTGTGTCCACATTTGCCGTGTGGCTGTAGTAGATAAAAGCTGGTGAGAAGGCAATGATGAGAGCGGAAAAACAAGCTCCCCTTTGACCAAACAAATCTCGAGCCATTAGATAGATCAGAATAACGATTCCCACCCCCATGAGCACGCTGACTCCATTTGCGATAAGAGTAAGGACTGTCAGAGCCGTTTCCGGGTCGCTTAGGCCGTAGGGATAGACCTCCGCCGGCTTGCCAATACCTCCCGTCACAAACAAGTAAAGGATATACGGAGCATAGACAGCCATGAGGACAAAGAAGTGACCCATAGGGTATTTGTTGTAATACCCGGAGTTCCACCAGTCATCGATAAACATGCGTTTTGCCGCCACTAGAGGCTCGAGCGGAGCAATACCGTCCACAGCCCAAGTATTTGAGCCGTTGGGCAATCCCCACCAGAGCCAAAAGCTATTCACACCCAGGCTGAGAAGAATAATGAGTGACAGCTGCGCATCCTTCCACTTTTGAGTTGGCACCGACATGGATAGAAATTGATTGGCTTTGCGTCACCGCGATTTCCACACTGTTTGCTTTCGCCTGCGGAAATCTGTTTACCCACAGACAAACCCTTCGCTAAGAAGCCTGGTTGTTGGGGCGCTTACTCTCTCCAGGGCCATATTGCGGTCCATTTGGTTGTGGTTTCCGCTGGCCTCTTTGTTGCAGTTTTTTTTGCCGCTCACCGCCCGCACATCAACGTGCCCGCACTGCTTAAAGAAATAATAAGGAGAAATGCACCTATGAGAGATTTCAATTTAAAGTCCATAGTGCTTCCCTTTTTGATCTTGGTGCTCCTTGCTTGCCCCGCCCGATCCACTGCGTACCAAGGCTTTGGAACGGAAACACCGGGAGGCTCAGGAAAGCCTGTGTATCGCGTTACGAATCTAAGCGACTTCGGTCCTGGAAGTCTTCGGGACGCGGTCTCCAAAGGCAATCGCGATGTCGTCTTTGATGTAGCAGGAGAGATTTTTCTTTCGGATCACATCCAGGTGCGAGGGTCCTTTATCACCGTCGATGGTTTCACTGCGCCTCCTCCAGGCATCACGCTCAAGAATCGGGGACTGTACATTCGCGGCAACAACGGCGCCCATGACATTATTGTCAGGGGTATCAGAGTACGCGAGGCCATCGCTACTTCGTCGACCGACTGCATCCAGGTTGCATGGGGCGCCTATAACGTTGTCATTGATCGCGTGTCGACCTATGGTTGCGCCGATGGCGGAATCGATGTGACCGAAAGCGCACACGATGTCACCATCTCCTGGAGCATCCTGGCCGAACCTTTGAGCGGCCACAACATGCTGATCTCGAATAACCCGAGCCGGGTCACGCTCCATCACAATTTGTTTGTTAAGGGGATTTCCAGAAATCCGCAGGTGCGCATGGATGTTCCCGGCACTCCAGCATCCGATACGACGGTGGATATGCGGAATAACCTCATTTGGGATTGGAACGGCGGCTTCGGAACCCGTGTTTGGTATGGACCCAGGGTCAACGTAGTCAACAACTTTTATGACTCCACCACGGGCGTCTCAGATGCTCTGATTGTTTGTCCCGGACCCGAGTGTACCACTAATGACCCCGCCAGCGCGGCTCGTGTTTATGCGAGCGGCAACATCAGCGGCGATGGCATAAATGTGGACGCGAGAGGGAATCAAAGCCAACCTTTTCCTGCGCCTGTCGTAGATACTCAAGACGCCCGCACGGCCGCCTGTCACGTGATATCGGAGGCTGGAGTCCGTCCGCTCGACTCGATCGACGAGCACTACCTCTCTCAAATTTCACTCTCTTGGTGCGCCTATAAGGAACCGGCACCATCACCTTCGCTCCCGCCGTCCGCGCCGTCGCCTTCTCCTGCCCCACCGCCACCACCTTCTCCTCCACCACCTCCGCCGCCACCTCCTCCTCCACCGCCAGCGACTAGCCAGGGGATTATTGTAGATCGCGTAGCGACAACAAGCTTGCAGATGAGCGTAGGAAACACGGCATCGTGGTCACATACGGTGTCCGGCAACGACCGTCTGCTTATTGTAGCGGTGATGTTCAAAAACGCCGACAATCAGACCGTCTCGAGTGTCTCTTATAGCGGAGCGCGGCTAACCAAGGTCGGTCACGCGGCCAACGGGCCCGAGGTGCGTAGCGAAATCTGGCTGCTCACTGCCCCCACAACTGGGACTAATACGGTCACGGCTGCATTCGATACCGCCAATACGACAGCGGTATGGTGGGTGCGTCCATCAGTCTCACGGGTGTGCACCAGACCACACCGGTGGGAGCCCTTGCCTCGGCTGCACGTGCTACGAACGCGCCAACGGTTACCATCAACAGCGCACCCAATGAGCTGGTCATCCACGCCTTAGCCGTAAGGGAATCGCAAAGCGTCACGACGGGTCCGGGACAGACGCAGCAGTGGAATGTCAACGATAGTTCCGATGTCACAGGCTTTGGTAGCACTGAGCGAGGAGCTGCTACGGTTACGATGTCAGCCATGATGGGGGTCTCAACTGAATGGGCGCAAATCGGTGTGTCGATTAAGCCGGCGGCAGTATTGTCTCCTTAAAAATTTAGAGAAACACGGAGCCTCGGCATGCCTGTCTCGATTTCAGGACTTAATAAGGATTGTAAGCGGGAGTCAACCTTTCGGCGATGACAACCGGATGTGTGTGTTGCGGAAAGCATACTCTTTCCACTTTAAAATTGATGCTCGCACAGAAGCGGGTCATCCCCTTGATGTCGCATACAACGTTTCCCCAGGTTTTGTTTTCCGGCTCATAAAATTCGGAAGACGGGTTATTCGTCTGACCGATCCTGCTAAGCCGTCGTGTGTTTCCTTGCAGAATCAATCTTTGGATTGTGCTGTTCATGATAGCCTCCTTGAACCTATGAAGAGGTCCGAGGTGGTATAAAACGCAACAGGCCATCAAGACATCCTTATCGTGAAGAAGCTCGAGGTGATTGTTGATATCATCCACTCGACGAAATTCAATGTTTCCGACGGGTCGTCCTAATCTTCTAAAAATCTGCGCGACATCCCTTGCCTGATTGATGGCCTTGGAGTTTACGTCAACCCCCAGGACATAATCGGCGCCCTTACAACTAGCCTCGATCGAGTAAAGGCCGGCATTGCAGCCAATGTCAATCACCCGCTTTCCTGCGAGGTCGGGAAGGCTCACGATCAGGACGCCATTCTTGGTCTTCTTCCCTAAGGCTTTGCTTGCCGAGAAACGACATTCATAGAGCATGGATTTCCAGAGGGCATAGTTGGGCCCACGCGTTCTAAGCATGAAGCCGAATCGGATGTTCTGATACCACTGATCATACGAATCGATGATCTTCTTAATTTCGCCACGGCCGATTTTTTCCGTCATCCCATCCATAGGTTTGCTAGTGTGCGTCGCTCGATCCATCAGTTTTTCTCCCAAAGCCCTGCTACTCATAAGACGAAGCTGGCCGGACATTGCCGGTAAACTTTCCGCCTTGCATTAGAACTAGAACTACGCCGCGGTTGCCGTCCACAACGACTTTAGATCCATCCGGCACAAGCCCGTTAACACCTGCTATGTTGATCACTGCCGGGATGCCGTATTCGCGGGCAAGTGTAGCACCGTGAGAAAGAAGGCCCAGTTCCTCAATTACGATGCCGGCTATATGAATGAGTGCCGAGCTCCAGGCGGGGCGAAAGCGTCTGCAGATCATAATATCGCCGGTCTTTATTTGTTGCAGTTCGCTCGGACCCCTTACCACGCGCGCGAGTCCCACGGCGACCCCCGGGCTGCACGATTCCCCGATTAGCTCCACCACCCTTGGCTCAGCACCCTCAGAAAGATTGGATTCATCCAATGCTCGATCGCGGTTGGTTGTGCCGGTGGCCAGCCGGCTCTTCTGATAAACACGCTTTCTCTGCTCCACCTGCCTGCCCAAATGGGTAGCCGCAGTAGGCGCACCGGCTGCTTTTTGAATTTCCTCCCATGTGAGGAAAAAGACGTCGTCTTGGAATTGCAGGAGGCCCTGTTCTTCTAAGCGGCGGCCGATTTCTCGAGCGTACTTCTGGATCACCATCACCGATTGATAGACATAATGATTGCGATTTTCTTTATGCGGGAAAAAAAGTTCTGCTCGCCGGAGGCACCAATGAAATACCCTCCAACCTAGCTGAAGTTTACCCTGCGCTAAGAGATGAGCTGACGCCGTCTGAATAGCCTGAAGCCGGCGCTGCTTCTGCCGTGTATGCATCTGAACCAAATTTTCAGTCTTACATGTGTCCGCAGCGCGGGCCAGAGATGCCACAAACCTTTCACCGTTTAGCCTCCATGCGGGATCGCGCGGGTACCTATCCGCGAAGATGTAGCCGTAGGTAGCCAAGAAGTGCTGCAGTTCACTCGGAAGCTTAGGCCCGTTGCCGTTTTTCTCCGTTAAGGCTATGACATCCAGGCTATCGGCACTCGACCCTCCCTCGGGTGTGGAGATTTCCTTCATGGCCTGCGCCAGCCGATAGAATTCCACGTCTCGCTCAACGGTTAAATTATCCAAGCCGGCGAGAAAATCGTTGGCTCGCAGACGGATCTCTGCGCCAAAACAAAGGCGGCAGACACGGTCGAGCATCCTCGCAGAAGCGACGGCAAGGGCACCGACGGGATAGCTGGCAAACTGAAGATCAAGATATACTTCGACAGACGAGTTGAAATTGGCTAGCAACCTTTGCATGTCAAAATCGGAAGTTCTCTGACCGTCGAGCGCCTCCAGCTGCCGGACATAACCGGGCAGGACGGCACAGGCATACTGCTTATGGGTGCGGTTGGCCGCCAACCATCGGCAGAGCCTCCAGAGAATCATCCAGAGAGTCACAGGTTTAGATCTAGATTCCGTCCACGGAGATTTGTAGTAGAGAAAGCCATGCAAGCTGATCATCTCAGGTTTAAATCTCGTCCGGTAATAACGATTGATGGCACGAACCCAGTACCCGTAGCGGCGTATGGCCAAATCACACCCCAAGGGTGAGAATGGCTCGTCGTAGGCGATGTGCCAATCCCGGGTAAGATTCACGGGTGTTTTATCTTCTTCGTCTAATCTGTGGGTAACCGGGCGGGCCTGCACTACCCAGACACAGTCGCGATCATCCAGGCACCATTCAATGTCTTGGGGACTTCCTTGGTGTCGCTCGACAGCTAACCCTAAAGAAAGCAGCGGGTCCAACACAGAAGGGCCCGCAAGCGTCTCGGCGTGAGATGCTTCGAGCACTCTTCGGGTCTTTTTATCTACAACGAGTCTTTCTCCGCCGATCTCGCCGTTGACCAACGATTCCGCATTCCCACGGACAAGCTCCACCACCATTGCATTCGACCCGTAGTACGCCGGAGCCTGTGTAAACAGCACGCCCGCCAGTTTTGGCTGCAGCATAGTCTGGATCAACACCGCCATTCCATGCTCCGCGTTTTCGAGCCCCGCCTGTTCCCGGTAAAGCACTGCCTCCTCGCTCCAGTAAGAAGCCCAGCAACGTTTGATGGCATCCAACAACTCCGCTTCACTCTTTACATAAAGAACCGTAGCGTATAGGCCTGCAAAACTATGCCCTGCCAGGTCCTCCAATGTAGCGGAGGAACGCACAGCCACAGGTGCAGGAACGCGATCCGTGAGGCGATGGTAGGCCTCTATGACGTCTTCGACCAAAATGGGATCAAATTCTAGACGAAGGATGTCCCGGTAGATGGAACCATATGTCTGTCCATCTCGCGATTTTGATTGGGGTGCCGTGATTTTGCAAAGCGCGATATGCTCAGTATAAGCCTCGACAGTTACACAGAATCCATCGGGAACTGAAAACCCGCTGGCCATGAGGCGAGCCAGTTGCGCACACTTTTGCCCACAGCTTGTTGTCTGTTGGTCACTGAGTTCAGATAACGATCTCACGTGACCTTTCTTAATCAAGCGACTCATCAGCACCTCGGTACAGGTATTTAACTCCGTTCGGCTCATCTTCGACGACCGCCGCCCCTTATCAATCACCGGCATCGCCGAACCGCCAAATCAAGTTTTGACGCCAATGACCATTTAGCTGAATGACAATACCGAGACCGATGCCGATCAGACTCCAGAAAAAAATCTGTAGAGTTAGATTGTGGAAGGTATTCATCGCATTCATCGACACCAGAAAGCCCAAGACCGAAGATATGATCGCCCATAATATGACCCTTAGCTCCGGGTCTTTTATACGATTATAGGCTCGCTTCATGCTCATCAGAGCGGAGAAGATGATCCACATGAGAATCACCCAACCGATAACTCCACGTTCTAAAATCCAGGTGACATGCATGTTCTGGATGGAGACCTCCTCCTCTGGAGCGGAGGTAAGATGACTATCGGGGGATTCTGTTGACCGCAGCGTCTTCTTTATTGGTCCCGACCCGCCGATCAGCCACTGCCTGGCGGGAATGGTTCGAAGAACTGGTGTTTTTTCGCTGAGCCATTTCGTCACTTCTCCGTGCATTCTCGGCACAGAGAAGCGCGGGACTCCCAGCGAAATCAGGAACAAAACGCTGAGGAGAAAGACCCCTAAGAACGATACGGCGTGGCTCAGGCGGCGCGAGAGAAAAACAGTGCCAGTCACGAGCAAGGCAAAAAGTCCGACGCGAGTCTGGGTGAAAAAGATCCCCACAAAGGAGATGGTTGCACAAACGAGCCAAAAATCCCGCTCCCTCTGGGTCCGAGCGCAGCTCACCTCAGAGAGAAGGAGCGGGATACCAAGAACAAGGTAGACCGAAAGTACAACAGGATTACCCAGGGTCGATGAGAGCCGGGTATAATCCTCGATCATTTTTTCCTTTGTCACAAGGTCAGAGGCCAAGACATAGGCGTGATTGAGGATAAAAATTTGGAATAGACCCAACAGGGATATAAAGACCGACGTCAGCGCGATGATGCGAATCATCCAGGCAATGAAGCCCTTGGTCACCTCATTGTTCACGATCATCAAGGAAACCAAAAAGCCGGTGACCGCATAATATCCGGCTCCCCGCAGATCGTCATAGGGCTCGGCCGAAAAAGCAGCGGAGAGGATGCCGAGCACAAGGAAGAGAAGCAAGGGAAGGTTGAGCGGGCAACGGTAAAAGGTGAATCGTGACGGGCTATTTTTAAGAAAGATCCCCGTCGCTACCACGATGATGAAGACGTAAGCCAGATTTATCTCGGTTCCGAAAAGAGAGAAGAACAAAGCTAGCTGTGAGCTGGCGGGAACCAAGGAAACAAAAAGAAAGAGAAACAGGATGAAAAAACCTGCGCTGAGCCAGCGGTTCAGAATCTTAACGAACGTCAAAAGCACGAGTTTGAAATCGAGGAAGAGGCAGCGATTTTTGATATAGATAAGATCATAGCGCAGTTTATTCCTAGGGGGGGTGTAGTAACCTCCTCGAAGCTGGGCGATCCCGGTTATTCCCGGAGGCACAGCGAAACGCCGGGCATAATTTGGAATTTCCCGCTTGAAGTCCTGCAGAAAGATGGGTCGAAGAGGGCGAGGGCCCGCCAGTCTCATATCGCCTAAGATTACGTTGAAGAGCTGGGGAAGCTCGTCGAGCTTGGTGCGCTTCAGAAATCTTCCGATCCTGCTGTAGTGAACCTTTCTGTCTTCAGCGTTGATCAGCCGTGCCCCAATTTTTTGCTCCGCTCCCTCCATCAGTGTCCGAAACTTGTAGATCCGGAAAATTCGCTCGCCGTTTCCCACGCGCTCTCCCCGGTAAAACACAGAGCCCCCGTCGGCGAGCTTGATCAAGGCAGCGATGAGCAGAAAGGCAGGGCTCAACAGAACGAGACCCACCAAAGCCAGGAGAGCCTCGATAAGCCAAGACAAGATCTCGAAACGCGACACCCGTGCGATATCGGGCCGGTCGGCTTCGGAGTCGGTCTGGATTAATGCAGAAGGATGTTGATTCATCAAAGCGGGCAGCCGGAAATCGGCGTCGAACCTGAACGGTCGCGACCGAGGAAAGCAAACAGAGGTTTCTTAAGGTGAAGTTTTAGCGCTCAGCAGAAAGGCCGAAAGGATTTTGACAGGTTCATCAGTCTAGCGTGTCAGAAGCGCTGATAAAGCCGACTTATATCCAACGACTGCTTGAAGCAGCATTGACGCAGTCTCCACAGCGCCATCGTCGACCCAAACTTTGGAATTCTCGGACCTCTTTTATGCCTAATGGTTCCAGGTGTTTCTGGAAGGCCAGCCAGAGTGATAGGGTGATTGAGTTTGGCTGGCTTTGAGGGCGCGGCCGGATGTCTGCAGGCTGTTCCACACTCCCTGCTTGGCGGCGTGCAGAGTGGCCATCAGCTCTTGTTGGCCATTGAGGTCCAAGAGTCGGGTGCCCTGGAAATCAGGAGCTACCCAACGGTTATGCCGTTCCCGCACATACTTTTCCGGCTCGCGCGCCTTCTGGTGACGAGTGGCATTGCGCTCTACAACCAGCTCCAGGGGAACATGTAGTCTCACTGCGATGTCGGGAGGAGGAATCTGTTGGTACAGTTTGCGTTCCAACCGCGCGAGTAGCCGGATCAATAAGCCACTTTTGTTCAGGTGAGCTAGATCAAGCTGCGGGCTGTCAACGAGACCTACCGTGGTTGTGGGATATCGGTCGCTGATGACAAGAGTGCCTCTGGACGCCAGTCGTAACGCCCTCGCCAACAAACGCCGCCGGTTGAACGCTACCATCACAGAGCGCAATCCAAAGACGAGAAGCCGCAGTTTTCCCAACTGCCCGTGATCCGTCTTCTCCAATTCATTCTTTATCTGGTGAGTTCGGTACCGGGGTAGGAGGAGCCGCAACATGGGCGCAAGGCGATCCGGCAAGAATGTCCAAACTGTTGAGGGAGATTTGCCGGCGTGAATGTTCACTGCAGTAAAATGCTCTCCGAGCCACCGGTACAGTTCGGCTACCACGGTAGACTTACCGCTTCCGTCAGGGCCCACAACCGCGATCAGCGCCCCGCCGCGCAACAGGAAAGCTTTGGACTGCCGGTCCAACGCGCGCAGGGTAATCCAGCGGAAGAGGCGCTGAGCGCTGTTGAACTCGCGCCAGAGCGGAGCTCCCAGGAGATAGTGCCGCAATTCATATTTGACCCGAAGCGCCCAAAGGAAGCGTCCGGCGAGTGCGCCTCTTCGAGCCAGTGCCCGGACAGAATTTTCGAAGGTATGACGTCGCAGAAATGGGAGCGATCGCTGGAGTAGCGCGCAGGCTTGCGACAAAGACTCTCCCTCCAAAAGCCACTCCAGCTCTTCACGTGTTTGGCGCAAATCGCGAGCCACAAAGAGGGATTCCAAGGGGGAACTACACTCCAGCATTTTTTCTATTACAAAGACAACCAGTTCCGCAGGTTTATTGGGTATACAGATGGGACCGAAGAAGCCGGTGTTCTCGAGCAGGAGCCGCTCCAGTGGAAGCCCGTACGGCTTTACCAGTATTCCTCCGATGACAATCCTGGTAGAGACATGTAGGTGCACAATCCGCGAGTTACCCGAGTCGAGACCAGAGTGGTGGGAAACATAGGGGTGCTCCTGCCAACCGACTCGCATCACCGGCTCGAATCCCAACTCCGAAATGATCGACTCGAAACGCGCAGCGCCAGAGTGCTCGACGAGAAGATTCACATCGCTCATGCCATCGATCGCTTCCTGAAGCTTAAAATTACACTTCCAATGGCAATAGCGAATCCCAGCGGCATTTAACTTCTCGAAGAGGTCTCGAACCAAGTCCATTATGCAGTCTTTCCGAAAAAGGGAAGTTAAGCGAGACGCAAACGCCTGAGTTTTTGCGCCAACCGAATCGTCACTACTGCCCAGCCCAGGGAATGATAGGCCGCGTAGAACACCACGAACCAGTGGAGCAAGCCCACCACGGCACCGAAAAGCGCCAGTGGCATCAGCAGGCCGATTAATCCGAGATTCTTAGCAAACCTGTACTCTAGATGGATTTGCTGCTGGGCAACTCCCCCTACCAGACACTTGAACTGCTGATACTCAATGCGAGTCAGGAGATTGGTAACCGCGGCAAATGCCCCGAGATCCGCAAAATTAGTCGCGGAAATCCACGAGACTGTAGAAGGTTTTAATGATTCAGCAGCTATCCCCATGGAAAACAACACACATGTCATTGCGACGTAACCGCCCACGGCGTCCACCCATTGCCCGTATGTACTTGCTTGCTTCCGCAGCCTGGCAATGTTGCCGTCCGTGCAATCCAAGATGGCGACGAAGTTGAACAATATTGCTCCCAGGACAACCAAAGCAGGGGCACCCGTAGCCATCAATCCGGCGGCCAGAATTGATGTGAGCAAACCAGCGTACGAAACCTGATTGGCTGAAAATCCGAGCCTTACCAGCAGCCAGGCGAGGCGAAACGACAATGGCCGCAAGATCCACCGCGCCCAAAAGGGGTCGGTCAGTCTCTTTTCCTGCGGCGTCGCCGACCAGATATCCAGTAGTGATGGCGTGCCAGCTCTTAACAGTTTCATTGTTTCATTCCTCTCGGCGACAAGCGTCCAACAAGGACTGGCTCGTTGGCGTCATGGATTAGGCTCGTCCGGGCACTTTGATGGAAGACTACCTGCACCTTCAATGCATTCAGGGTTGTAGAACCGAACAAGTTCACCTGTCCGCGCCAGGTCTTCATAACGTTTTAGATCCTCTAAAGTGTCGATTTCCAGCCACCCGTTTTCGATCCCAACAGCTTTTACTGTCCATCCAAGATTGATCAGATTCTGGAGGAAGCTCGTCATGAACATTTCACGAAATGGTCTACCATCATACAATTCCAAGCGATCCATCGAATGGTATGTTTGCGTCAATTTTTTCACATGGTCTGCCCGCACTTTAATGAGGCCGATGTATTGCCCTTCGATGTCATCGTAACTTTTGGGCCGCTTTCCCAGTTCAATTATCCGCCCATGACGGTCGAGCTTCAGCGTTTCAAGGTCTTGTAGGGGTTGCGCCATACGGACTTCCCAAAAAGGACGCCAAGCCTTATCAACAGCGACACAGACTGGAGCGGAGCAGCGGAGGAGAGCGTCAAGCACTCGGGGTTCGTAAACGATATCGCCGTAGGCTATCAAAAGATCGCGATCTCCCGACAAACACAGGCGCGCGCGGAAAAGGCTCTCCACCATATTGGTCGTCGAATAGTCCGGATTGTGAAAAGTGCGGTAACCTTTGCTCGCGATCTGGTTTGCCAGGAAGCCTGTCACGACAAAGATTTCTGAAATGCCCGCAGATGTGAGAACTGCCCGTTGGCGATCTAAGAGACTCACACCCTCCATTTCTATGAGACACTTAGGGCGATTGTCGGTCAACGGACGCAGCCGGGTTC
>Ga0105092_10000173_pt1 | contig 31690 bp, 23 predicted proteins | sample PPLLak2March2015_FD_87021 | JGI IMG/M metagenome (GOLD analysis project Ga0105092, IMG submission 87021) | Freshwater sediment microbial communities from Prairie Pothole Lake near Jamestown, North Dakota, USA - PPLs Lake P7 Core (1) Depth... | ecosystem: Environmental > Aquatic > Freshwater >... | reverse complement strand
CGCCGAGTGGCGATCTGGTTGACCACCCGGTGGTCCAGCATAATGACGCAATCGCTGACGTATTCCTGGAGACCGTGACGGGTTAGCGTTCCGCTGCCCTGCTCGGCCGTGATGATCGCGGTCACACCTTTGTCCTTGACCCAGCGAAGCAGGCGGCGCAACTCCGCCCGCACGATCGCTTCGTTAGGCAGCCCCGCAAACAGCGCCTCGAGGGTGTCCAGTGCGACCCTCTTTGCTCCCACCCGGTCGATGAGGTGCGCAAGCCGAGCGAACAGGGCGTCGAGATCGTACTCGCCCGTTTCCTGAATCTCGCTCCGCTCGACTCGCACGTAATCGATCGCGAGCTTCTTCTGTCGGATCAGCTGCGGAAGGTCGAAGCCAAGAGAGGCGAAGTTATCGACAAGCTCCTCCTCCTTCTCCTCGAACGCCATGAATGCCCCCGGTTCCCCGAACTCACGATAGCCCCGGACCAGGAACTCCATCGCCATAAGGGTCTTGCCGCACCCCGGGCCACCGCACACCAGCGTGGGTCGGCAGCGCGGCAATCCACCTGCTGTTATTTCATCCAAACCTCGGATGCCAGTGGGACATTTGGCCAACTCACGGTGGTTCTTGCTTTTCCTCGGCATGCGGGTCTCTCCCTCGTGACCGTTATTCTGCGCTCTGGAAAAAGAGGGAGCAATACGCTATAAGTGACAATCGCGGGCCGAGAGCTAGCTTCTATCCACCGCCAAATCAGTAATTATGGTTGCTCCGGTTTGCTTTCGTATAAACTCGGCTGATTTCATGCCGTTCGTGGTAAGTTCTTGTGACATCTGCGGTCTGCGGCTGCCCCGCACACCGGGTCGAGCCGGAAATTGGAGAGAATCGAATCAGGATAGAATAGACGTTAAGACGCATTGCTAATAAACACCTGATCATTTAACGCTTTGTAAGCAAGCCGGCGAGATCCCGATTTCTCGGCAAGATGCTCAAGAGCCGAAAGTGGACTGGATTCTCGAATGAAGTCCGACGATATTCGAAGAGTTTTTGGGACGGCAATCAAGAGGTGGCGTGAACGGGCGCACATCTCCCAGGAAGAGCTCGCCTGGCGGGCCGCATTGCATCGTTCCTACGTGGCAGACATCGAGCGAGGGGTGCGAAACGCGTCTCTGCAGACGATTGAGAAGCTGGCCGACGCCTTGGGTGTTTCCTTGGCTGTGCTCTTTGAACCTGTCAACGGCCTGCGGAAGGCCGCCGACACACCGGCCCCCGCGAAGGCAGAAGAAACACCCGGGCCGATGGATATCCTGATGGTGGAGGACGATCCCCGCGACGTTGAATTGACTCTGCAAGCGTTCAGGGACGCCGGGATTACCAACCGCGTGGCCGTGGTTCGCGATGGAGCTAACGCGCTCGATTATCTATTTTGCCTCGGCCCATATGCGCGCCTGGAGGCTGAACCCCGCCCGGGCGTTGTACTACTCGATCTGCACCTGCCGAAAGTGCACGGGCTGGAGGTACTTCGCCGTGTCAAGTCCAACCATGGCACCGCTCAAATTCCCGTCATTGTCCTCACCGTCTCCCGTGACGACGAGGATGTCCTCGAAGCAACGCGGCTGGGCGCCGACGCATATATCCTGAAACCGGTCGATTTTTCGGGTCTAAGTGCAGTGACGCCGCAATTACAGTTCACCTGGACGCTGTGCAAAGGCCAGTCGGTTTGATTTAAATATAATGTACTTGGCGCCGGGTTTCGAGACAGCGCCAAAAACGCGCCACTCAACGCCCGCGCCAATCAACCCTCCTTCCCAATCGGGAGGCAATCCGAGCTGGAGAACGGGGTCCCTGTCACCTGGTTTGAGCACAGCGATGAACACTAAACACGCGACTGAACATCGACTGAAGGAAAAGGAGCAGATCGCCGAGCTGCGCCGGAGACTGGCCGAAGCCGAGCAGACATTAACCGCGATCCGTGAAGGAGAGGTAGATGCGATTGTCGTCTCAGGCAAAGGCGGCCAGCGTCTCTTCTCTCTGACGGGAGCTGAGCAGGTCTACCGTCTGATCGTCGAGACGATGAAAGAGGCCGCTCTAACCGTCGCCTTTGACGGAACAATCCTATTCTGCAACACGCAGTTCGGTCAGTTGTTGGGGCTCCCACAAGAAAAGATCCTCGGCCATGGCCTATATGAGTTCGTCCCTCCCGGGCAGCGTTCCGCTGTCAGCAACCTGATTGCCCGCTGTCCGACAGACAGGGTTAAGGAACGGCTGGTGTTCCTGAGCGGAGGGCGGCCGCCGGTTCCCGCTCATGTCTCGGCCAACGTGCTGGATCAAGGCGATGAGGTAAGCATCTGTATCGTTGCGACTGACCTTTCAGAACTGGAGACCTCGCAGGAAGCGTTGAGGCGCATCGAATGGTTGCTGACTTCCCGGCGGAATCTCGAGGTGGGCCGAAAGAAGGCTTACGTACCGCCTTATGGCGACGTCCTGCAACTCAACACCGAGCGGTTGATCCTGGATTCAGTTGGAGAACGAGTGCTTGTCGATATTGCCGGCGACTATCTCGATCTGCTCGACACCTCGGCGGCCGTACACGAGAAAAACGGCGATTATGCGCTCGCCGTCTTCTCCTCCGGCTGGTGTCAGACCATGGACGCCGCGTCACGTCGACTCTGCGGAACTGAAGACAACCGTGAGGCGTTAACCGGAGGGCGATGGCTCTGTCATAGTTCATGTTGGTCGAAAGCTTCAAAGACATCCATCGAAAGAGGTCAGCCGGTCGATATCGAGTGCGACGGCGGGATCCGCCTCTATGCGGTCCCTATACGAGCCGCCGGGGAGGTGGTTGGTTCGCTCAATTTTGGCTATGGGGATCCGCCCCGGGACCCGGCCAGATTGAGAGAACTGTCGGCAAAATACGGCGTAAACGTCGAGGAGTTGCGGCGACAGGCCGAGGCTTACCAGTCCCGCCCGCCGTTTATTGTCGAACTGGCCAAGCGCCGGCTGGAGGTTTCCTCTCGGCTAATCGGCGAGATTATAGAACGCCGGCAGACTGCGGACAGGCTGAAGGCAGTGAACCGCAGACTGAAAATGATCAGCGAGTGCAACCAGGCGCTCGCCCGGGCCTCCTCCGAATCGGAATTGCTGGAAACCGTCTGTCGGAATATCGTCGAAGCCGGCGGCTACCCACTCGCCTGGGTGACTCTGGTTGACGAAGCCGAGGCTGGGGGCTGGCGACTGGCGGCCAGTAGCGGTGGTGACGTTGTCTTGGGCGCCGAAAAGCCGTGCTCCGGCGTGGAATCCGCGGAAGCACTGATCTCCGCCGCACTCCGGACTGGCCAGCCGGTCGTCTGCGCCGATCGGGCATCCCATTCGGACGCACGCGCATGCAAAGATAAGGCTTCCACGCTCCGATATGCGTCGGCGATCGCCCTACCCCTGACGACAGAAGGTCGCTGTTTTGGCGCGCTCACGATCTACGCCTCTGAACCAGACGTATTCGACGTGGAAGAGGTCAAGATCCTTGAAGAACTGACGGGCGATCTGGCCTACGGGGTGGGTGTACAACGAATGAGGGCCGGACGCGAGCAGGCCGAACAGGAGATTCGCAGACTCAATGAGAGTCTGGAGCAGCGGATCCAGGACCGCACTCAACAGCTGACTGCTGCCAATAAGGAGCTGGAGTCCTTTTCTTACTCCGTTTCTCATGACCTGCGGACCCCGCTCAGGCACATGATCGGATTTATCAATTTGCTGAATCACGCCGCCGGTCACAATCTGAACGAGAGAAGCCGGCATTACATGGAACAAGTGACGGACTCCGCCCGGCACATGGGCTGCCTGATAGACGACCTGCTCGAGTTCTCGCGAACGGGCCGCGCGGAAATGAGACAGCAGCTTCTTGACGGGCAGGCTCTTTTGGAAGAGGCCCTCGGCGAACTAAAGCACGAGACCAGGGGCCGGGACATCGTGTGGAAAAAGAGATGCCTTCCCCAGCTGCAAGGCGATCCGGCCATGCTTCGGCTGGTTTTCATCAACCTGCTGTCCAATGCCATCAAATATACCCGGCCGCGCAAGACGGCCGAGATCGAGATCGGATGCGCGTCGGAGACCGCTGAAGAGGTCGTAATCTACGTCCGTGACAACGGAGTAGGGTTTGACAGGCAATACGCTGAAGAAGTATTCGACATGTTCCAGAGGCTCCATCCTGCCGAGGAGTTTGAAGGGACGGGCATCGGTTTGGCGAATGTCCGCCGCACGATCGCACGCCACGGGGGACGGACTTGGGCCGAGGGCGAGGTTGATCGCGGCGCCACTTTCTATTTTTCACTCCCGAAACGAAGCAATCGGCGGTATCAAGGAAGGACGACTGGCAATTCAACTCAATCGTTGACGGGACAAGACAAAGCGTGACGGGCAAACAGGACTGACGACCCCCTGAGACTGCACTCAGGGGGTCGAAATCAGGCCCTGTCACTCCTTGTAACTTGTACTTCAAGGCCATGGGAACCTGCCACGCTGGTTTTCGAGATGCTTTCAATGTCGATCCGCGAGCGTTCTCTCACCAGTTTACTCCCATGAATTTTCACACCGAGGGGCGGTTGCGGGATTCAGGCGGGCAGCGCGGCGTCGGCTTGGAAGTTCTCAGGCGGCTCTTGACCGCGGAAGGCGTTGACAGCACACTAGCTTTCATATCCAGCCACTCCGGACCGGGGCAGCACCTGATCTTCGACTATTTCTCGATTGTCGATATCGGCTCCCTTCGAACGACTTATTAGTGAATACAGCATTTTTCGCCACGCAAAAGGAGAAAGAGATGCCAACCAAAACTGACACTAAAGGCCACGAAGCTCAGATTCGTGAGCTAATCGATGATTGGGCGGATGCCCTCCGCGCCAAGGACGTCGACCGTCTCATGTCCCACTACTCGGCGAATATCGTATCGTTCGACCTCGCGCCGCCCCTGCAATATCAAGGTGCGGATTCGCTTAGAAAGAGCCTGCAGACGTGGTTTTCCACTTTCCGCGGCCCTGTTGGCTTCGAGATCCGCGGGCTCGACATCACGGCTGACGAGGCGGTTGCCTTTTCTCGCAGCCTCAACCGAATCACCGGATCAAGGACCAATGGCGAAGAAACGGACGTCTGGGTGCGGGCCACCGTTTGCTACAGCCGCAGTGCCGGCAAATGGGTCATTACGCATGAGCATACTTCGGTGCCGCTCTACATGGACGGCAGTGAAAAAGCGGCGCTCGACCTGAAACCTTAATGACTATGAATAGTGCAATGCTGCTCCAGAACAAGAACTCCGTGATCTACGGGGGTGATGGCACAAAAACTGACACAGTCGGATGGGGTGAACCCTTTAAATGAGACACCTGCAACTGGCACACTTTTGCACACTTTCGCGAGAAAGGAGCTGCGAGTGTCAAGAGTCGCGGAAACCGCGCGATTTTCCGGATATCGCCGTCCGGGCCGCCTTCGTCGCTGCTTTTCAGTCGAACGTTCGGAATAATATCCGCGACTCCGGACATATATCCCCTCGGGAGCATGGGCTGGACCCAAAAGTCCGCCAATCGGGCCAAGGAAGTGCATGGCTATGAGGGGAAAACGGGGACAGTCTATTCAATTACCTTTTGCGACCCCTGGCCAAAAGGTAATTGAGTAGACTGGACCCGAATTTCCAGTGCGAAAACTGCTCTTCGGAAGTATGTCCAACCGATCCGCATAGGGTCATCTTACGCCCGCCGGGCATGTAGCCCAAAGGATTTTTGCTAATTTTTTAGCAGAGGAATTTAATATGCCTGGCTCGCTCCCAAGCTCAGGGTGCCTCCTCCGGCTGCTGCTGGGTGGGAGGGACGGCGGAGAGAAAGCGACCGTTGCTGAAGAGCTCCTGCGCGATGATCGGGACATCAGACCGCAACCTAATGTAACCTCCCATCTGCTGGCGAATCGACGGGATCAGCTCGTTGATCAGTTGGGCGGTCCGGCAGCCTGGCCCCAGCTCCAGGTCCCGCTCGCCGGCTTTCCAATCGAATCCCCGGTAGACCTGGATGTTGATCCTGGCTGTCCCCGCGCCGGGGTTATAGAGGGCCAGGCCCGTGAAGAGGTTCTCGCCGTTCAGCTCCCCCTGGGCGACATGCCCGAACAGTCCCTCCGTGAACCCTGAAGTCTGCATCAAGAGTCCGGAGGCGAACTTCAGTCCGGGGTCACCAAAAATCACCTCGCCGACAACGCCCGGCCCGTCGGCGCGGACCCTCAGGGTTCCGACAAACCCCGATAACGCTGGAAAAAGCTCGGCGGCATCGCGCTCGAACGGTTGCCCCGGGGAAAGGGTCAAGGTAAACGGATCAGTGACGAGTCGGCCCTGCTCGTCGACCGCCTCCAGGGTCAGCTTACGATCGACGACTGCAGTATTGAGGAGCTTGACGTCGGTAAAGATCCCGGGGACGGTGGCGAGTTGAGCCGAATAGAGAACGTCGGAAGTGTCAGGGACGACAGCATTCAAGCCGACCAATGCCTTCTGGCCGGGAAGGCGCAGCAAGGCAAACCCGATCGCACCCGGACCGTCCGTCACTTCCACCTTGACGTAACCGTTCGTGACTTCCGGCCGCCCGAACAATTCCGCCGCTGACCCCCTGCACATGCCGTGCGCGGGAATGGTCCGGGTGATCTCCCCGCACGATGCGGCTCCCGGGCAACCGAACAGTGTCATCCGAACCGTGATCGGCACTGAATTTGGGTTGCTTACGTTGAGCTCAGTCGTTCCCGGTTGACCGCGAAAGGCCGACGGCCCCTCCAACACCCGGGTGAAATAGAGATCACGCGACTGCCGGGTGAACGCGATAGATCCGTCCATCTGCTCAGGGGTCCCAACCATGAAGAAGACGCCCAGACGTCGGTTGACGCGCAGCTCCAGCCAGCCCTCGTGGAGCTTGTTAGAGTATTCGAGGAACAGGGCCTGGACTTCCTGTGCCAGCGGGGTTTTGGGCGCGACAGCAACCGCGTTCGGATTATGGGGAACGGCAAGGATCTTCCCGTCGGGAGCATAGGCCGTCGCCAGACCATCGGCCGCAAGCTCTCCCGAGTTTGAAAAAGCGATTCCCGTGGTCGACGTTTCCTTGGAAACCGGGTCATATCCGGTTTTGAGGTAAGGCATCAGATAACGATTGCTGAGACTTGCCGCCTCATCCTTGCTGGCCTGGTGGATGCGGACTGTCAGGTATCCGACGAACAAATTTCCATCTCGCGGCCCGCCCTCGTTTGCCGAAACGTTGATCGAGACTAAGGCGGTTCTATCCTGCTCCTCCGTTCCCGTGACCGTGATCCAGTCAGAGGTGCTCCCGGCGTTCCACTGACAATCGCCCTGCGCGATCGTGGAGACCAGCTGGTAGAGGCCCCCTTCGGCCGGAAGACGCATTTCAGAAGGCCATACCCGATAGTCCGACTGGCTACAGGGGCGGGCCACCTGCTCTATGGTGATCCTCTTTCCAGCAACCAGTAACGTCCCGAACCGGGGGGCCGCACCGGTATATGGCTTGACCTTGTAACGGACGATCCCGTCCGACGTCCCGTGGGCTCCAGAAATGATGGTGATCCAGTCCGCTTCGCTGACTGCGGTCCAGCCGCAATTTCCGCCCAGTGACAGCGAAGTCACCATCACGGAGGATTCCTCCCCGTTTTCTCTGAAAGGCCAGCGACGCCTGTTTACGGCATACTCGCAGGGAACAACGGAGAAGGGTTTCGCATTCGTGGTTGAAAGCGACCCGTCGACTCCGGAGACGCGGATCTGGCCCTCGGAAGCAGCGCTGGACGGCGCCTGCCATACGTACTCGCCGTCATTTTCCGTCGATGCCGATACCAGGGAGTAGTTCCTCCCCCCGTCCGCGGAAAACTCGATCTTGACGTTTCCGGGCCCGTTCTTGGAAAACCAGCGAATAGTAAACTGGCTTCCGGCTGCTATCCGCTCGAAGCCGGCCGGGCTGGTCAAGAAGATTTCTGACGGCGCCGAATGAGTCAGGAAGATGCGGTGAATGCCGGTTAACTCGGTTCCGGCGAGCAGACAGTCCGGGTTGTTAGGATCGACGAGCAGGCTGATGATTTGATCGCCCGGCAGATAATCCGTGGCGATTTTCGACCAACTGGCGCCTCCGTCGGTGCTCCGCATCACACCGAACTGATTCCCGTAGTACACGACCCCCGGGCGCACCGGATCGACGGCAAGAGACAGCACGTTCGTATACATCAGGTTGATTTTGGTCCAACTCTGCCCGCCGTCAGTGCTTTTCCAAATTGCACCCCAGTACTTAGTGCCGTAGTAGTCGTAGTCGGGGGCGCCGATATAGAGGACCCCCCTCTCGGCCCGACTCGCAGCAAAGTTCGTGAAATACTGATGCGGGTCTTTCTCGACGTTCAGCGACGTCCAGGTGACCCCTCCGTCCGTACTCTTCGATTTGTTGGCGTACATGGTATTCGGGTCGAACGGGTCGATCTCGATATAGAGACCCCCTGAGGTCCAGACAAGTACCGTCCAAGTCAACCCTCCGTCCGTGCTTTTCCCCAGACCCTGGCTTCTACTGGCATAGAGAATATTCGGGCGAACGGGATCGACCGCAAGGGCTTCGTAGGTGCTCTCCCCGCCCCCTTCCCACAGGTTAGCCTCGCACTTCCAATTCGCTCCCGCGTCCAGGCTGGTCACCAGAGGGCCGGTCCCCGCTGCATAGAGTGTGTCCGGGTTAAGTGGATTGACTCTGATCGCCTTTGCGTGTGCGTGCGTGGACCAGGTGGTACCCCGATTTGCGTTGACCCAGTGGCTCCCTCCGTCGGTGCTTTTATGCACTCCTCGGGAAGTTCCCGCGTACATCACACGGGAATCGTAAGGATTGACGGCGAGTGAGTAGACCAATGCCCGCCCAGGGAACCCCTCGTCGGCATCATGCCAGCTCTCGCCTCGATCGGTGCTCTTGAGCAGCCCGATCTCGGCGCAGCCTGCCCAGAGGGTTGTGGTCCCCGGTACTGCCACGAGCGTTCGGATTGAGGTGGCGTCGACCGGCACCGGACCGGTGGCCTTCTTCCACGACTCGCCGCCGTTTTCGCTCACATAGATGAAGTGATCGACTGTTCCCGCGTAAATCCGGCCGGATTCCTCAGGATCAACCACCAGCGGGCCGTTGATGTTTATCTCAAGCAAGTCGACAGGCTTCCAACTCACTCCCTGGTCCGTCGTCTTGTAGGGACCCAACCAAGTCCCGGCATACAGAACGGCCGAATTGCGCGGGTCGATCGCCAGGTAGTCAATAGACCCGATTTTGCCCATCGACACCCAGTTCTGCCCCCCGTCCACGGTTTTCAGGAACCCCGTGCCGAAGCCGAAGATGTACATACACGAGGGATCGGCAGGATCAAATACAAGATCGCGTATTCCGAATACCAACGGCGTGTCCGTCTGACCGATAGGAATCGGCGTCCAGGTTTCTCCCCCATTGCTGCTCCGGAGTATCCTTGACCCGCCGGCTATGTAAACTACGTTTGGGAGAGTCGGGTGCGGAGCGACCACCTGGAAACCGGATCCGAGGGGCGAGACCTGTCTCCAGCTGGTTCCGCCGTCAGTGCTTTTGAAGACCCCCGCTTCGCTCGCAACGTAGACTGATGGCGGATTTGAAAAATCGACGGCGACATCGGACAGACTGTATCTTTCCAGCCCGGGGATGAGCATTTGTTCCCAGGTGTTTCCTCCGTCAGTCGATCGGTGACGGACCAGCACCGAGCTGCCCTGCTTGTTCCACTCCGCGCTTCCGACTGCATACATGACGTTCGGATTTGACGGAACAAAGGCGATAGCCTCCACCGTCCCCCCGGCGGGACCGACGTTCTCCCAGCTTGCGGCCGATAAGACCAAGCTGGCGGAGAGGAGGGTTTGGATGACAACGAGGCAGGCAAAAAGCAATCTGGCTTTCACTGGTACCACTCCAAAGTCTGGAATCATGCCAGAGCGGCGATCCGATGTAAAAGCGAAATTTTTGGCAAGTCGCGCAATCGGAGCAGAGGTTATTGTGGCCGGACTCTCCAGAGTCCGGCGCCCGGCCGCTTTGTGGCCGGGCTCTTGCGAGCCCGGCGCCGGACTCTGGAGAGTCCGGCCACAATGAAAGCCCCTTGGCCCTCATCTCAGCGGGCACCATAAAATTTGCGGTAACATCGCCTCCGGAGTAATCCTATGCCTCGAACCGCTCTGACCTTGATTCTGATCGCCGTTTTCGCCCTTGCCGGCGCTGAGGCCGCAGACCTCGATTGGACGCAGACTTCCCGGGTTTTCCTCATCGACGCATACGCCTATCCGCTCGCGCCTGAGTTGGAGTATGACGCCGAAGCGCTCGCCCGGACCATGCAGGATATGCATGCGAACGTGGTGCGTTTCGCGACGATGGGGAAGTACTGTACGATCCAGGGGGCACGCTTCACCACTCACCCGGACCAGGGAAGCCGCGACCTCCTCGCCGAGACGATTGCCGCCTGTAAGCCGCGTGGCATAAAGGTCGTTCCCTATATTTCGACCGGGCACAAACTGGCGTGGTCGATGGTTACGCGCGACTATCCCCAGTACGCTCACATTTCGAAACCGGGGGGCGGCCCCCTGAAACTCAGGATGTTTGCCGGAGAAGAGCATGGAACAGTCTGCTGGAACACGCCGTACCGCCGTGCCTACCTTGATCTGGTTGAACACGTTGTTCGTGACTATGAGATCCACGGGATCTACTTCGACAGGTGGAGCCGCGCGTATTTCTGGCAAGGGATGAAGCTCTGTTACTGTGACGGCTGCCGGTCCGGCTTCCGCACCGCCACCGGCCTCGAGATTCCTTACCGTGAAAAAGACGAGGATTACTCCCAGGAGGAACGAACAACCATCCGGAGGTACCACGAATGGTATCAGGATCAGCTGGTCTCGGTACTGCGCGAAGTCCGCCGGATCGTGAAGAAGTACAAAGACATACCGTTGATTTACAACATCAACAACCCGCAAAGCATCTCCGGAGAAGACCCGCGCGTGCTGGAGAACCACGATGCCTTTCTTTACGAGCGCGGGGAGTCGATGCTCAAGCGCGCCGAGGGAGTGAGCCTGGCCCGCGCCGCCGGTTTTCATGTCTGGCCCTATATCGGCGGATATGACAACTGGCCGCGTGTGGTGCACAACGGGCTCGACTATCAGCAGGAGATATTCACGACAGCCATGTTCGGCGGCGGTCTTATCGTGGCCCAACCGACCGGTTTTATCAGGGACAAAGAAAATGCGGACATAGTCGCCCGGCCGTTTGAGTTGCTCGAAAAGAACGAAGCCTTATTCCGTGGATTTTCCAACTATCCGCACGTGGCTGTCGTTTACGCTTTTGAGGATCCGCCCGATCACGCGCAGAAGAACTGGTTCTGGCAAAGCGATGTTCGAACGGCGACGGCCGGTGCTTTCGCCGCCTGCCTGTACCGGCATATCCAGGTCACCTCCTTGCTCGACAGGGTGTTGGATGACCCAACCAAACTCTCGCAATACAAGCTTCTTTTCCTGGCTGACATCCCCCATCTGTCGGAGCAACGGGTCCGTAATGTTAGAGATTTCGTGAAGAACGGGGGCGGCCTCATCGCCACCTACACCACGTCGCTCTACAACGGCGAAGGGCAGAAGCAAGCTCGCTTCGCCTTGGAAGAACTGCTCAGGGTTAAGCCCATTCAACCAGCCGGGGAGCTGGCACGCGACGTGGAATACTACAGTTCAAAACTGGGCGGGCCGCACGACTTGTACGTGCTCGGTCGCAAGGGGAGGCTTTGGAAGGAGCGGCTGGTACCGGCCTGGTTCTATCAACCCGTGGAAGTCCTGGAGGGCGGGGTGACTGAGGCGGACATAGTGCGGGGCGACGGCGCCGCCCTGCTGCCGGCAGTCGTTACCTCAAACTACGGGAAGGGCCGGGTCGCTTTTCTGGCGTCGTCGCTCGAGAGTCTATACGGTCAGTCAAACGCCCGGATCGTGGGCGAATTCCTTGAAACGCTGATTCGTAAGGTCGCCGCCGAGCCATCGCCTTACGAAGTGAGAGGACCTGAGACGCTGATTGCAAACCTGACAGTCAAAGCCGAAGAACACGTACTGCATCTGACGAACTGGACGGGAAGCAAATTCGAGATGCCCCGAGTCGATGAGTACTATATTGCGCCCGTGGAAAATGTGCAGGTCCGGCTTCATGTTCCAAAGGCGAAGAAACTCGACCGCCTCCGCCTCCTGGTGCCCGGCAGTTTTCGTGCCCGGAATCTCCCCGACGGCGTGGAGATTTCCCTCCCCCGGGTCGAGGCCTACCAGGGAATCGCGTTTCGGCTGAAATGATGATTGAAATGTTGACGTCCGGGGTTAGTCGCGCTTTCAGAACCAGGAAGAGCGGTGGCTACACTAATGCCACACAGCCGCAAGCGAAGCGCTTTTCGCGGAGCGACCCGGCCGTCCTGTCAGCACGGATTCGCCTCGCTGACTTCGCCCTAACCGCAACGGCCGGGTCGCTCCGCGAAAAGCGCTTCGCTTGCGGCTGTGTCGGCTGGGAGTCAGCCACCGCGCTTCCTGGTTCCAAAATGTGGATGAAGACGCTCCGCTCACGGTACTGCTAAGAACGTCCTTGCCTCACTCAGAATCGACTTTCTCGTGCCCGAGCCTCCGATTTCGAGCAGCTGCTGATAGAAGCCCCGCGCGGCGGCGTGATCGCCCGCCGAGCGGGCTGCTTTTGCTGCCCCCAGGAGGCTGTTGAAACGTCCCGGGTAGAACCCCAAAGAACGTTTGTAGGCATTCAGCGCTTCCCGAGGCTGGGCATGCTCCATAAGAAGATCTCCCAGGAGTTCGAAGGCCGGCAGAGTCGGACCCGGGGTGACGGCATGTTTCGGGGTCGATGCCTCAAGCTCCGCCGCCTCTTTCATGAGCTTAACGCTCGCTTCCCGATGCCGCTCGAAGTGCGCGAGCCAGGCGCCTACCGCGAGGTGAAGCACCCGTAAATTTCGCGCAAAGAGCTGCTCACCCGCCTGGATCGCAACCTCCTCAAGGTGCTTCAGGCGCGTCACGGCCTCGGTTGCGTCTGCGACTCCACCTTGGCGGGCGGCTCCGAGTCCCCGCGCAAACCACGTCACGCCCTCCGGCCACGGGAAGCGCTCCCAGTCAAGAGCGCGCGGTTCACGAGGAACGAATGCAACAGCCTCGCTCCAGGCGTGTCGTTCGAGCGCGTAGCGCGCCTGTGTCGAGGCCAGGTGAAACGCCGTCTTGAACGTCGGCTCCAGTCGCGAAGTCCCGAGAAGCCGCTTAAGCTGCGCCGCTGCCTCCTGATCCGCGCCCTTCTGCAGATACGCGTAGACGAGATACTCGATCGCGTGAGGAAACTCATCCCAGACGAACTGACCCCGGTCTCCAGCTGGATGCTCCAGCGCCGCTTCGGCAGCCCGCAAGTTCCCACGAATCACGCCATCCCAGTCCCCCAGTCGCGTGTAGATGTGCGTGGGCATGTGGAGCGCGTGGGGATTGCGCGGTGCGACAGTCTCATATTTGCGGACGATATCCAGAGACTCCCGCTCCCTCCCTGGTGCATCGTTAGCGTGAACCAGGTAATGCATCGCACCCGGATGGTCCGGATTCCGCTGGTACACCTTGAGAAGAACACCGGCTGCACGTTCGGAATGGGCGAGCGAGATCCGGTCGGGCGGGGTCACGGCCAGATGTGCCAGGGAGTAGAAGGCGGCCACTTCTGTATCGTCCGGGAATGCCCCATAGAGCTTCTCCATCGCTTTTTCCCAGCGGCCTATTCGCTGCCAGTAGTCGCGCGATTCCGGTTCCCGGAAGAAGGCTTCGGCCGCTGCAATGAAGAGTCGCTCACGCTCAGTAGACGGTTCGAGCGCCTTGGCCCGGGTCACTTCCTCCCACCCCCGCCGAAGTTCCTCGGGCCCGGGCCGTGTAGGCCATAAGGGCTGGAACAGTGTCATCGCCACTCCCCAATGGGCCATGGCGCAACGCGAATCGGTCTTCGCCACCTGTTCGAACGCCTGCCGCGCCTGAGGATACGTCATATGGTGCAGGAGAGCCACGGCTCGGTTGAAGTCCGCCTGCACACCCGGTGAACAGGAGACCGGGAAATCAACCGTGCCCAAGGGATGGCCGCCGTGGTCCTGCGGCCGGGCCCTTAACGAGCCGAGCGCCATGGCGAGCAGCAGGACGACCAGCGTCACTCCAGACGTCCCCCAGTGTCTTTTATGTGTTCTCATCGAGGTCCTCGATTCCGTGGAATTCGGTTCCGAGACCAGAAACCGTAAGGGCTAGTTCCCTATTCGTTACTTGTAGTTATTGTAACCCGGGCGAGTCATGAAAGATGGCGATGGGATAAGACCCCTTGGAGCCGAAGGCACGCGGGGTCAGCTTCTCATCTTCGGCCTGCATCAACCGTCCCAGACGCGGTTTCAAACCGAGGACCTCGAAGTAGTTGCCGGAAGCGACCTGCCCCATCACTTGCTCCTGCTTGCCGTCCTGAGCCTCCTTTAGCCTGAGGGATTCTCGGCAGCCAGGACTCTCGCCACGGCAGCGACAATTCGTTCCCATTGCCGCGTCTCAGATGTTAGCTGCTTCTTTCCGGCTGGAGTGAGCGTGTAGAACCTCGCCTTGCGGTTGTTGCCGCTCGTGCCCCACTCGGCTGCCACGAGGCCCTTGGCCTCCAGCCGCCGGGTACAGTGACCCGTGATCGACCAGAAGCTCGTTCCCGCTAAGGGCCTGAATGGCTCGCGCTATTCCCTGTCCATGCTCCTTGCCAAAGAGCAGCGTTCGTAGGATCAACAGATCCAGGGTTCCCTGGAGGAGAGCAATTCGCTCGTTTTCTGCGGGTGGGTGTTCTGGGTGTTCAGGGTCGGACCAGGTCCGACCCATTCCGACCCCGATGACCCGGTCCGACCCCGATGCCGATCCGATGCCGACTATCCGCTTTTTGCCGAACTCCACAAGCTCGATTGAGACCGAGCTTCTCTCTTTTCCAGATCCTACTCGTCACGAAGCGCGGCCAGCGGATCCAAGCGTGTCGTGTGCCTGGGCGTGGCTGAGCTTGATTGCGGCGGTGTGGTGGCTGGCGGCGCCCGGCTCGGCGCTCCATGCGCACGTCAAGGAGCCTTCATAAGAGATATGACCCAGGCGCGCCTCCATTCCTCATAACGATTATGGGTCGACCATTTGGCGGCCGGCCCGGACTCGTCAGCAACTCGCTTACCAGACTTAGGTTAAAGGCATTTCGGTGGCTCGCCCTGTTTCGGCACGATAAATGCTTACATGGGGATCATACGGCATCCCAGGCCGGCGACTGATGATCGATGATTGAGACACCATCGTGCTTGCAGGCGCCCTCATTCTGAATCTTCAGTCGACGTTTGAACCCGTTTGAGACCCATAACACCGTCAATTCGCTTGGGAGGCCCGGCATGAAGGTTTTTGCACGCCTGATTTGTCTCTTCGTTTCAATAGCGTTCGCGAGTCTGTCTGTCTTCTCACAAAGCAACTATGCCGTTCTCACCGTGACAGTCACTGATCCCCACGATGAGCCTATCATGGGCGCTGCTACCCAGTTGACCGCCCTGAGTACGAATATCATTCGCCGCAGCGTCACCGATGAAAAGGGTATTTCCCAAATCACCGGTCTCCTGCCCGGCGATTATGAGCTGAAAGTGGAGGAAACGTCTTTCGCGCCCCATGTCCGGACGCTTCGTCTTGAAGTGGGTCAGCAGTTGGCGCTTGACATCAAGCTGAAACTGAGTGCGGTTGTCAGCACTGTAGAAGTAGCCTCCGGTCCTGAGGTCTTGCGAAAGACAGACACCACGGTCGGCGAAGTCATCGAGCCCGCGTCTATTCGGGCGCTTCCCCTGAACGGGCGAATGCTGATCGACCTGGTGTTAACAGTTCCGGGCGCCCATGGAAGCCATGGCGCGCAGACAGGGGATATGAATCCCCTTTACTGGCGGCCGGGGCAGCGCTCCGCAGTCAGTATCGGGGGTAGCCGTCCGAACGCCAATTATTACCTTCTCGACGGCACAACCAACACCGACCCCACCTTCAACACTCAAAACCTGAGTCCGTCTCCCGACGCCGTTCAGGAATTCCAAGTCCAGACCGGCAGCTATTCAGCTGAAATGGGAGGGGCCGGCGGTGGGCAAATCAACATCGTGACACTGAGCGGAACCAACGCGTTTCATGGGACCCTCTATGAATTCCACCGCAATGGCGCCCTCGATGCCCATGCGTTCAATCAGACCATGGATTCATCGAATTTCCTGGTGAGGAACAATTTTGGCGGCTCGTTCGGTGGGCCGATTGTCCGCAACCAGACTTTCTTCTTCGCGAACTACGAAGGCCTGCGGCACACGAAAGCTATCACCATGATCCACACCGTGCCCACGGAGGCGGAGGTGCAGGGGGACTTCAGCATGGGCGGGACCACGATTTTCAATCCGTTCAGCTCTCACCCTAATCCCGATTTTGACCCGGCGAAGCCAGTGAGTGCGAGCAATCCGCAGATTATCCGCGATCCTTTTCCTGACAATGTCATTCCGTCGAACCTGATCGATCCCGCGGTGCAGTCGTTTCTCCAAAAGTACGCGCCCCGGCCCAACCTTGAAATGGGAATGATGGGTTGCGGCATGACTATGAATGGCGCCCCAACTGTTGTGGGCGCGGGTGTGGACTGCAACAATTACCGGGATCTGCGCAACGAGCGCCACGTTACGAATCAGGGAACGGTGCGTATCGATCACAACTTTGCTCGTGGAGACAGCCTGACGGCGCGCTACTCGGCAAGCGGGGAGAGCGGCTTCATGCCGCAGAACCTCCCGGGATTCGGGGCGCTTCACGACAACTTCTCCCAACATGGCAGCGCAGCCTGGAACAGGGTCATCAGCCCGACCCTGGTCAATATGGCCGCCCTTACCGTCTCCCGGCTCTCGATGCACCGTGCGTCGGAGAACAGTGAAAGCAACGATATCGTTTCGGAGCTGGGAATTCAGGGCGTCGGCTTCGGTGGAAAAGGAGCTTTCGGAGCGCCGTGGTTCAACGTGCAGGGTTACTCGGGCATGGGTGACAGCTTCGCCGCTACGCCGATGCACGCCTGGGATACGATTTTCGAGGTGCGCGACCTCTTGAGTTGGCATACGGGCCGGCACAGCCTGAAGTTTGGAGGCAGTTACCGACACTACATTTGGCCGATGTGGGGCTTTTTTCAAAACCGGGGTTACTACCAATTCACAAGCGGCTTCACGACTCGAACAGCCACCAACGACGGGACGGGTTCAGCACTCGCCGGCTTCCTGCTTGGACTCCCCGCGGTTAAACAGCGCCAGGCCGGCATTCCCCAGATGCAGCTTCGCCAATGGTACGCCGACGGCTTCGTTCAGGACAGCTTCCAGTTCACCCGAAACACGACGATTCAGATGGGGCTGCGCTATGAGTACATGAGCCCCCTTACCGACATCCGCTACGCCAACACGAACCTGGTCTTCCAGGACGGTGTCCCGTCCGTCTTTATCGGCGGGCAGCTCGGATATCCGACGGGGTTGATGTTCTCCAACAAACGGAACTTTGCGCCACGGCTGGGGGTTTCTCACAATCTGGATCGTTACGGCCTTGTCCTTCGCGCGGCCTATGGAATCTTCTACACGCCGGTCAACATGAACACCTGGTGCAACCAGCGCCACAATGTCCCGTTTGTGTTTCCCGAAACGCAGCAAAGTGACAATTTCATCCCGGCGCCTGGTGTCTTGGCCTCGCACCTCAACTTCGGAGAGCCGGTGTTGGGTCAGACGGTGGTGAGCTTCGCCGCCTTCGACCCGAACGCGCCTTCCCAGTACCTCCAGCAATGGAGCTTCTCGGTTCAGAAGAGCCTTGGTATGGAGACAACTCTCGAGGTCGGTTATCTCGGCTCGCGAGGGCTCCACCTGCAAAGGGCGCATCTGATCAACAACGCCGCCCCCGGACCCGGCCCTCTTGGTCCGCGCCGCCCATTCAAGACACTCGGCTTCCTCCCCGGCTCGGAATTGCCGGAGAACATTGCGGTGACGAGCACGACTTTCCCTGTAAGCGGGATCAACGCGTTGGAGAACACGGCGCGAAGCTGGTACGACGCCGGCTACGTCAATGTCCGTCGCCGGTATGCCCGTGGGCTGAGTCTGCTCGGTAATTACACCTGGTCCAAGAGTCTCAGCGACGCACCCGACTTCCGCTCACCAATGTTCGAATCCACTATCGCGCAGGACAACAACAATCTGTCCGCCGAGAAGGGGCCGGCATGCGATCTTCGCCACCGCTTCGCGTTAAGCGCGGTTTATGACATTCCAGGGCTCAATGGTTCAGGCTGGATGGGTGCAGTGACAAAGGACTGGCACTTCTCGGCTCTATACCAGGCGCAGAGCGGTTTTCCGTTGACGATCTCGGTCTTCGGCGACACGGCGAACGCAGGTACACTGCTCGGCGAGAACCCGATCCGTGCCAACTATACCGGCCAGCCGGTTTTCGGACCCGGGACGCGCACTGCGGATCGCTGGTTCAACCCGGCAGCCTTTACCGTGCCCGCCGCCTTCACGTTCGGGAACGTTGGAAGGAATTCGGTAGTGGGACCTGGATTGCAGACGCTCGACTTTACTTTGCACCGCGAGTTTGCATTGCGCGAGTCTCTCAAATTCCAGTTCCGGGCGGAGTTCTTTAATGCGCTCAACCACACGAATCTCGGGACCCCGAACCGCTTTGTCAACACTCCGCAGTTCGGGACGATCACCGAGGCTGCGACGCCAGCGCGCGAGATCCAGCTGGGCGCTCGAATCTCCTTTTGAAATTCGGGGCCCCGTTTTCCCCCCTCTGCGCTGGAGGATCGGCGCTTTCGTTTAGAACCCCGATCTGTTCGCAACGCTTTATCATCGCTTGAATGAAGACCTTCCAGCGCGGTTTCAGGCTTCTCAGTCCATCAAGCGACGGTGATCATAATTCGGTACTAAAAGCGGACCGAGGGAGCCCACGGGGGATCCAGGCCCAGTGCTGGGAGGATCGGCCGCTCCTCGAGTCGGCATCGGCCCCTCTGGCACGCCTTCACATCCTGACCGGATGCCTCGGGAGGCCCGCTTGTAGCGGTTGCCGGGGGCGGCGTTGGAGTCGCCCCCGGGTGCATCTCTCAGCGGGCAAACTACACCGTCTCCGGCAGGAGGTATGGGGCCCGATAGGTCTTTGTGAGGAAACTGTTCGCTTCCCTGTCGTTCACGAATGTCTCTCCGGCTGGATCGAATTCAAGGGTTCTGCGCAGTCTGCACGCGATGTTGCCGAGGTGGCAGAGGGTTGTCGAGACATGCCCCTCGAGGATGTCTGCGTGGAGATCGTGCCAGTTCCTCGAGCGGACACAGCCGAGGAAGTTCAGAAAATGGTCCTTGACAGCGTCGGCGGTCTCGGGAGATTCATTTGAGAAAACAGGACCGGCCTGTTCCTTGTACGAGGAATAACCGATTGGCAGAAGGTTCAGTTCACCATATCGGACTTCGCTTCTTCCGGCATCCTCATTCTCGATACTCATCCATCCCCTCGAACCGAAAATCAGGTTTCCAACCGAGATCCCGCCCTCCTTGTTGCTCGGTAGACCCCTCACTTCAAATTCCAGGATCGAGGAGTCTCCATATTCAAATGTCAGATGCTGAACATTCGGAGTTTCCTGATCAGAATCCTGAATGAACTTGTGACCAGAACCTTGGATCTTCACGGGATGGGCCGTTTTGCCGAGCGCCCATCGCGCTATGTCGGCCTGGTGTATTCCCTGGTTCCCAAGGTCGCCGCAGCCCGTATCCCAGAACCAGTGCCAACGGTAATGAAATCGATTCAGGTTAAAGTGCCGGTACGGAGCAGGGCCGAGGAACGCGTCCCAATTGACCCCCTCTGGAATTTCGCCGTCCTGAACATGGCCAATGCTGGCCCGTGGTTTGATGCACAGCCCTTTGGCCATGTATACGTCCCCGATCCCATTTTCCCTGATGAATTCGATAGCCTTCTTCATAGGGAAGGCGCTCCTCGCCTGGGTTCCCGTCTGAACCACGCGGCTGTACTTCCGGGCGGCCTCCACCATCCTTCTTCCCTCGAGGATTGTGTGCGATACGGGCTTCTCGACATAGACATCCTTGCCGGCCTGACAGGCCCAGATTGTTTGCAGGGCGTGCCAATGATTCGGTGTGGCGATCGTAACTGCGTCGATGTCCTTGTCTTCAAGGATCTTCCGGTACTCCGTCTCCGTTCCGGGTCGGTAGCCGGTCAGTCGCTCCACGTCGCTCACTGCTTCCGGGAGTAAGCGCTGATCAATGTCACACAGTTTCGCGATTCTGACATTGGGTATCTTTGACAGCGCACGATAGTGCTCTTTGCCTCGATTGCGGATTCCGATAATACCTATATTGACCCTGTCGCTGGGATTGGACACGGCAGGAGCGTTCTCCGTAACCGCCAACCCGGTCACTACTCCAGCGGATACAACGGAAGATCTCTTTATAAACGTCCGTCTGTCAATTTGTTGCATGCGTTATTGTCCTGGCTAACCTGTTCATTCATGGCTCTCTGACGCAGTCAACGACCGATTCACAGAATACCACTTTTAACCTCAGGTCTCTCCCAGCCGGCTAGGGCTGACTGCAGGACGAGTATAAGGAGTATGAACCGTGCCGTATCTAAACTATTTACTTTGGTGGCCGAAAGTCCCATGCCGGGAACATTTTCACCCAGCTTGCCGGTTCTGCGGGTCGTCCTCATCCTGCACTTGAACGCCCGATTACGTCCGCCGCCCCATGTGGCACTAGGTACTCCTCATGCCATGGGATTTTGGGCAACCGAGTAAATAATTTAGATACGGGACGGGCCATACGGCACGGGGCACTGGTTAGATCGGCAATCAGCTTTTGCTGCCACCAACAGTCTGTTCTCCACATCAAAGGAATCGCGACTCCTCTGGCAGAGGCCCTGCCATTGAGGCGCACCAGCATCCCCGCCCCACTGCCCTCACTCGCGACGGGGATATCGAGCTAGAAAATCAGACTCGGCCGGTTCGGGGTCAGAGTCGGCCGGTTCGGGGTCGGCCGGTTCGGGGTCGGACCTGAGGATCTACCGCCGCGTCAGCAGATTAACAGACTGAGAGGCCTAAGAAAGGGGCTTAGAAGCGATTTTCAGGCCCGTTTTCGCTCTGTAAGCTCAGGCCCGCGAAAACGCCAACGGACGCCATCCTCTTAGAACGCAGAAATGACCGCCATTCTGCGTTCTAAGAGCCTTTTCCAGCAGCTGCAGATCGATAAGTAGTTGCGCTCGCTACACTTCCTCCGGTCCGACCCCCATGCAGCGACCCAGTCAGTCTTGGCGCACCGCGCTTACGGGACTCATGGCGGGCACTCAACAATCCTACATGGAGATTGACCAGAGCAATGGGCGCCTTTACGTCATGTCCGAAACCGACGTCGTCAGCCCCAAGCGAAGGGTCAATATCAGCGACGATCGGGGTGCCACCTGGCGAAGGAATGATTGGGCCGTCGATGCCTTTGCCGTGGATACGAACGTGCCCGGCACGCTTTACGCGGCTGCAGCTCAACAATTCTTTAAGAGCACGGACTATGGGACCACCTGGAAGACAGGTCTAAATTCTCCGCCGGGTGTCAAGCAGATCCGGCTGGTTCCAGGACGTCCGAACCTCGCCTTTACGATCGGAGCCATTTATCCGGAAGGTTCCCTTTGGAGGTCAGCCGATAGTGGGCTCTCCTGGACTGCGGTCAAGTACCACCGGTTTCTCGAGACGACGGTGGGGAACCTGGCTATCAGCGAAGATGGGAAGACGGTCTTCGCGGTTGACGACTGGGGCTGGCTGCACAAAAGCACCGACGAGGGCGTTACGTGGCAGGAATCCCCGGTCAACGCCGTCAACCCGCCCGTCGCCTACAGCGACGTTCACCTTGAGCCGGGAAACAAAGACCACGTGTACATACGGTCCAGACAGGGATATGGCGCGTACGAGAGCCGGGACGGCGGGGCTACCTGGACGCGGCTACGGGGCTTGTCGGACAACGTCAGCTGTCTCGCGACGGACTCCAGGAATCCGGCGTGGGTGATTGCCGGAACCGACAGCGGGCTTTTGCTGAGCGAGGATCGCGGCGCTTCCTGGTCGCTTCTCAATGCCGGCTTCGTCAAAGGACCGATCACCGCGGTGCGACTGGATCCGTTCGACTCGCGGCACATTTATGCTCTCACCTCGGCGGGCCTGTTGTCTTATACCCGTGATCCGGTGGCTTGGGTTCCGCGGCTCTCCTCGCCGGGGGGCCAGATCGGCCTGGCCTTTGCCAATCCCGGTCCAGCTCAGATCACCACGAAGTTGACCGCGCTGGAGGCAGCCGGGACGAACCTGGTGATTCCTGGCGGGCAGAACCCGGTCGCTATCGAGCTTGACGCAGGCGGCCAGCAAGCGAGAATCGACGTCGAAGCTTTTGGGACAGCCGCACCAAGTCTCGGTGACGGCTGGTTGCGCGCCGAAGCCTCCACGCTAAGCTGCCTCGGGATGTTCTCCTGGTTTACCGCCGATCTCGCCATGCTCGACACATGGGAAGTCCTGAGAAGCCCGAGCCGTTTTCAGCTCCTCCCGGAGGTCGGACTGGACGGTTTCGCGCGCCTCCATCTCGCCAATCCCGGGCAAACGGCGATTGATGTCCGTCTCCAGCTGATCGGTGACGAGGGAAAGGTGAAAGCTACGGCCCCGCGGATCCACGTCCCGGCCGGCGGTGTCGTTGTCCAGGAAGCAAAGGCGGTATTCGCAGGCGCAGAATTCGCTGCCTCGGACTACGTGATGCTGTCCGCAGACCGCGCTTTCCTGGCCTTTGAATTCTTCGGCCGCGAGGGAAAGACAGTCGCCGGGGTGGCCGCATTGGATCCTGAACGCACGGCGCGGGCCTCGCGTTTCTATGATGAGCTGTATCTGCCTCAGTTTGTCCTCGCAGACCCCTTGGTGCGGTCGGTAGTCACAATCATCAACGTGGGCGACACGAAGGAGGGGGTTGGCTGGACGCTTTCCGACGAAGAGGGAAAGTCAGTGGCATCAGGAGGCTCCGCAGTTCCACTGGCCCCCGGGTCCAAGATCGCGCTGGATGATCGGCAGATGTTTCCCGCATATCAAGGCCCGCCGCGGACGGGCGCCTTGAGGGTCTATGTTTCAAAGGGCCAGAGCTATGAGAACGTGGGAATCATCGGTCTCGCGACTTTTCAAGACGAAAAACGCGAACAGCTTCTGACGGCGCTCCCTCTCGTCATTGACCCCAGCCCATCTTTTCTTCTGGGTCATCTCGCGGCTAGCGACGCCTTCTTCACGGGGATAGCGCTCATGAACCCCAACCAGGCGGCAGTCGACGTCGATTTGCGCGCTTTCTCGCCCGACGGCGCGGAACTGGCATCGACAACCGTGGTCCTCGCGAAAGGCGGCAGGAGGTCCCAGCTGCTGGCCGAGTACTTCCCGACGCTGGCCGGGAAGGACATTGCGGGCGGTTACGTGAGGGTGAGCGCTTCGCAGCCGGTCGCCTGTTTCGGCATCTACGGACCGAGAAACATGTCCTCTTTGGCCATGATCCCGGGACAGGCTCTTCAATAACCAGTGTGGGTGGCCCCGAAATCTGCTCTATAGGCGCCGGTGTTTATGTCGTAGATGATACCGTTGGCGGTAACCGCGAATTGCATGGTGGTCCAAGAAAAGGAAGACGACGCGGATAACCCTGACCCCGTTCGCTAGCGCCCGGGGACCGTGCCCCCCCATTCCTCACCGGCTACGTCTTTAGCGTGCTTGGAGAAGAGCCAGTGGTGGCAAACTGGACGATGGTAAGGCCACACAACGGATACAAAAACTGACACAATGCGAAAGCCGGATCGGAAGCCGAGTCGTAAGCTATTGAAAAAACGAGGGTAGTAGACACCATCGGATTACGGCCGCCTGACTGAGGGTCAGGTGCTCAAACTTCGACCCTATCGATCGCTGTAACTTGTTGATTTTATTGGTCGGGACGGTGGGGAGATAGGGGACAGTCACCTATTGTGAAGGCAGCTCCCGGGCGTGTTCATCACGCACCAGCACCGAGACCACTTCTCAGGCCTGAAGTTTCTACGTGACAACGGGTACCGAATCTAAAATCTGATCTACAGCCCCTATCAACGTCGGCGCGATGACAATAGTGTGGAACTGGATGAGTGGAACGAGTTCCAGGATCACCGCGCGTACTTCGAGAGACAAGGTTCGAACATTTGTACCACCGTTCGACAGGCGAGTTTCGACGAGCCCTATTGGTCAACCAACGGCATTGAATTCTACGTGATCGGGCCTCATCAGCGCCTGGTCGAATCGGAAACTCGTGAACTTCACGATGCGTCCTTGGTTATTCTCGCTAACATGGGCAACCGTAGCTGCTTGTTTGCCGGTGATGCTTCCGACATTTTACTGAGACAAATCGCGAGCACGACCACAGGCTTTTGCAGTGACATCCTCCACGCTAGTCACCATGGCAGTTTGCACGGCGCGGACCTCGAATTCATCAAGAAATGCAACGCGCAGTACACCGTGATCTCCACCGCGTCAGGAGTTTACGATAGCGTTCCGCACCCCACGGCACTGGATCGGTACAGGGAACATACGAAGAAAAGGGTTTATCGGACTGACGTCGACGGAACGCTGAGGTGGTGTTTTTGATTAATTCAAACAATCGGTTAGAAGCAGCCGAAGCGCGGATTACCGGGGCTCAGACATGGTAACACCAGAATCTTCCGACAACACAGAGAAGGAAGGCGAGCGGTTTCTCGAACGAGACTTTAATCAGTGTTTTCAGCTGCGCTCCCAAGGACGACTCCTCGGGCGGTCTCTTCAAAACGACTCCAACCCCTTGCCAATTCCTGATTTCCTGACATAATTGACTCTAAAGCCGCAACTCTACACGGCTTCACCCCACTGAGCCACGAGGTGTTATGGGCAGAGCCTTGTTTTTTCTTGCGCTCTGTGCTGTCCTCCTCAGTTGTCTTTGGCAGCTGCGGGCCCAGCAAGAGACACCCAGTTCCTCAAGTGCTGCAGAATGCAGTACTTGCCACGAACCCATTTTTCAGAAAGCGCGCCTTTCTCCGCATGCTCAAAGCATTGCAGCGAAATGGAAGAGCGAGCCGGATTCCCGCGCCTGCCTCTCCTGTCATCGGGATGCCGAAAAGCACGCTCAGACGGGAGATCCGGCGGACGTAGCCCACCCGTTCCGTGAGATGCCAGTCAAACAGGCATCCGAAGTATGCCTGTCGTGTCACGACAACCAGAGAAACACCGTTTTCTGGGACGCAAGCGTTCACGACAAGGAGGATCTCAGCTGCCTCTCTTGTCACAATGTGCACCAGTCAACCGAGGTTCGGCTGCTTCGCGGTCGCAACGAGCTCGAGACCTGCGCTCCGTGCCACGCCAATTTGCGCCTGGCCCTTTTCCAGCGCTCCCGTCACCCGATCAGGGAGGGAAAAATTGAGTGCAGCAGTTGTCACAACCCTCACGGAGCGCCAACCGAGCGGCTCGTCTCGGCACAGTCCATCAACGACAAATGCTACGAATGCCACACCGAGTTGCGCGGCCCGTTCCTCTGGGAACACTCGCCGGTCCGCGAAAATTGTCTGACCTGCCATCAGCCCCACGGATCGACACACGTGCGGCTGCTCAGAACGAGGCTGGAATCACTGTGCCAGAGCTGTCACATGCAGGGAAGGCATCAGACAGTCGCAGGCCCGCCTAACTCAGTCTTTGTCATGAACAAAGCGTGTGCGAACTGCCATTCCCAGGTGCATGGGAGCAATCACCCGTCAGGCATTAACCTGCAGCGCTAAGGAGGACGATCGATGAACGGCCTGAAACTCCTATCAGGGACCGTCCTGGCCGGCTGCCTGGTTGTGTGCGCGGCGGCACAGGGCGGAGACAACCTCTTCCGGTTCTCTTTTACGACGGAAGGTCAATATCGGGATGTCAATGCAGACCGGCCTGCGAAGTTCTTCCGGTTCCGGGACGAGCCCAAGGGTATTCTGCTATCGGACGTCACCTCCCAATACAACAATCCTTCGCGCAATTTCCGCCTCTTCCTGGATGCGGACGACTTGCTGCAACAGGACCAGAACATCTACGCGTGGACCAATGCGGGGCCTTACTCGGCCCGGGTTCAATGGGACGAAATTCCCTTTTTCCAGTACAGCGCCGCGCGAACGCCGTTTCAGCTGAATAGCGACTCGTTCCTGCCGGTTGTCAACCCGACGCAGGTCCTGTTCGAAGGTCTGGAGACGAACAGCCCGGCAACGGCCTTCCTGGTTGAGTCGATGTTGCCCGAGCTCAATGTCGTCGACATCCGCTCGCGGCGTGACAGCCTTAACATTGACCAGGCAGTAAGCGCGAGTAAAAACGTCGGCGTTCACTTCAATTTTGCCCATCATCGACAAAACGGGCGCCGAACGGTCGGAACCGGCACGTACGTCAGGCTCGCCGGGCCGGGCGGGGATGTGTTCCAAGTCTCGGGCGTCGAGTTGCCCGCCTACATCGACCGCGCGACCTATCTGGGAGACCTCGGCCTGGAGTACAAGAAGCGCAAGTTCTACTTCAGTGCCAGCTACGACACCTCGGTTTTCCACAACGCCTTCGACGCTATCCGGTGGGAAAACCCATTTCGAATTACCAACGCCCAGGCGACGCCGCCCTCCGGCGGAACCGAACGAGGCCGCTCGGCTGTCAGCCAGGTAGCGACCGAACCCGATAACCAGCGTCACGGACTGACCTGGATCGCGAAGTACAAGTGGTCGGACGCCGCAGTCCTCACCTACACTTCTACTTTCGCCCGGTGGACCCAGGACGAGTCCTTCCTTCCATACACGCTCAACACCGCCATCACTCAGACGAGCATCGACGCGCCGATCACGTCTGTAGAGTCCCTTCCCCGCCTGAGTCTGAACGGCGAAGTGCAGAACTGGAAACACGAGGTCCGGGTGGCACTCGAACCGTTCGAGCGGCTGGACGTCGACTTGAAGTACCGGATGTACAGGTACGACAACCAGTCCCCCGATATTCACTTTCCCGGGTTCGCCGGGTACGCGGACAGCTTCTGGCGCACCTCGATCGACACGACTGATCCGAACATCAAAGAACCGATCGAAAGTTTTCCCCAGGATTACACTCGCCAGAATGCGATTCTGGAGACCCAGTTCGACATAGCGGAAGAATTCGGCATCGAGCTCGACTACGAGTTTGAGGGCTGGAACCGCACCCTGCGCAATGTATCGCGCAGCAACGAGCATCGAGGCACCATCGCTCTCGACGCCCGGCGAGCGCACTGGTTGAAGTGTCGAACGGAGTATCAGTACGCGAATCGAACGAACACCGGTTACGATCCGGGGCTGCTCGAGTTTGCGGGCCTTCGAACCTTCGACCAGAATGAACGCATCCGAAATCGTGCCCAGACAAACATGTCCTTCATGCCGACCGAGCGGACCAGTATCGGCCTCAGCGGCTTCTACTTTGACGACAATTACGCCGGAGATCCCTACGGTCTGGCCCTCGAAATCGGCGCCGAGGTCGGGGTCGAGCTGCAGTACATGTTCACTGAGACGTTTTCGATCAACGGCAACTACGCGCATGAGCATCGCCGGAGCAGGCTCAATTCAATCGCCAAGACTGCAAGTCCCGCCTTCAAAGTCGCCGACACCTGGGTCCGCAATCTGAACAACGATTACGATACCGTGGGCGCCGGCTTCCGGGTGGAGCTCCCGGAACGGAAAGTCGCCCTCAGCTTCTTCTACGGGCTTGGGCTCACGGAAAACGAGACCCACGCGAACAATCCCTACACTCCGACGACCACTAACGCTCTCGCGTTCGATTTCCCCGATGTTGAGGAACGGTTCCACGATGCGGAGCTGGAAGTCGAGTTTTTCCCCGGAGAAAATCTGAAATGGGGTTTCCGCGCTTCGTTCGAACCCTACACACTGGAGGATTGCGATTGGGATTTGCTGCGCCCGTACATGGTCGGCAGAATTCCCCAGCAGGCCGAGCGGTTTCTTTTTCTTGACGCGAAGTACAACACCTACACCGCGGGCCTGGCCAGTATTTACCTGACGTATATCTTTTGAGAGCGGGAGATCTTCAATAAAACAGAGCCGGGAACGACCAGCGCCCGTGAGGGCGCTGGCGACCGGTCATTCCGAGCCCAGCACGATTCCCTGTGTGGCTCGGAATGACCGGTCGCTTGCGCCCTCACGGGCGCCTGGCCGCTCCCGGCTCTGTTTAATTACCGCCGGCCGTTGCTAGAACGTGTACCGGATGACGAACTGCCCGAAACGGGAGCTGTTCCGCTGGCCGCTGATTCGCCAGGAAGTTCGCCTCCGTGATGGTGCCGCCCACAGCACTTTGGCTCGGATATCCCCATTGCGTTCGGTTGAATACGTTGAAGAACTCCACCCGAACGGCCAGTTGGTGGCCTTCACGCCAGCCGGGGAAGAGCTTCGAGAACTGGATGTCCGTGTTGTTGGCCCCGTGCGCGAAGAACGTGTTGCGGCCCAAGTCTCCCTGATTCCCCACTCCCGGCAGGAAGACCCGCTCGTCGTAGTGGCGTTAGGGAAGATATCAGTCGGCTTGATATACGATTGGCTGATTTGCTTTCCCGATGCATCGCGCCTGGCGTTGTCTGCGCTGACGCCCAAGATCGACGGGTTCTTGAGAGGTGGGAAATTCGGGGACAGTCTACTCATTACCTTTTGGCCAGGGCTCGCAAAAGGCAATTGAGTAGACTGTCCCCGTTTTCCCTCGGTACTTTGACCCTCCCCGCCCGCTCGCGTCGGTCACAGCTACTGACTGAGTATTTCCCCGACTTGAAAGGGGTATTGCTTGAATCCGGCTACATCAAAGTGACAAGCGACGAACCGATTCACTCCTTCGCCCTGTTCGGTGCTAATGATCTGCGTTTCTTAGCCGCAGTCCCAGCTCAATCTCTGACAAACTGAGAGGGTGATGGGGCATCGTTCGCGGCTCCGGGTGGCCGGGAATGACAGTGAGCCGGTCGCGTTCCTGCAGAAGTCCAGCCCGGACTCACTATCGTGTTCCTTGTCGGTTAGGATCATGCGGCGTGTTTTCCAAACCCGTGTCTTTTCCACGGTTTGCCAGAGATCTAAGCCGCGCCGGAAGGCTCGGCGCGCACCGATGACCGACTGGGGAAAGAACCCTACGGTTGCATTTCAGATGAATAGACTGACGGGGACGCCGAAGAACGCAGCCAGTCGTTTGGCAAGGGCCTTACTGATGGCGCGTTTGCCGTTGAGCACATCCGAAACATAGCCTTTGGATTTAAAGACCGGCTCAAGATCAGCCTGTTTCAACCCGCGTTGCTCCAACAAGTAGATCAACATCTCGGCCGGACTCGGGTCGGGCAAAGGATAGTGCCTCTCATCGTAGTCCTGGATCAGACGCACCATCAAATCCAACGCAGCATCCTGCTCGGGAGTGCGTCGCTTCCCCTTATCCATCAGCTTCTCTACTTCTGACAGCATTCGCTCGTGTTCTTCCTCGGTCGTGATGATCCGCGGCAAAAGCCTGGCCAGTACCCGCGCGTACTTTTTCTCGTTGATCGCTACCGCGCCCATTTTTTCCAGTCTCCTCTCACATAGTCTGCATGCGGTAGGAAGCCCTTGATCATCAGAAGCCTGGCCTTGTAGTCGACCTTCACGATCAGGCGGTAGTGGTTGTGTCGTATGTTAAAAATCACTAACGACTTGTACTGGTCGGCATCTGGAAAGTGGTGCCGGACCTCGTTGAGATCGCACCAGGAAGCGTGCCGGGCTGTCTTGTTCCACCGCATCAATTCTTCGGCCGCATCCGCGTGATCAGCCGCATACTGCTTGATCGCCTTCGCGCTGATCACGTTCACCGCTCTAAGTTCGCATTTCGCGAACCGCAAGTCAACACTTTAGCTTCCTGCCGTACCGGACACGACGGATTCGGCCTGCCGCCAGGGCTCGTCCTTCCTGGCTGCGAAACCGGAAGCAGGAACGGTGGGTGGACCGCATCCGAAGCCTGATCACTGTTCCGATTCCGCGAAATGGGAATGATTGCCAAACCGGTTGCGTCCTGCCTGGATGGACGGTCATGAAACGCCGAGCGTGTTTGAACCTTGAAAGGAGTGACGCAAAAACTGACACAGCTGAGGAAAACAGGAGCGACCGGACGTCTAACTTGTTGGAGAATAAAGGGAAACGGCGAGACAGAATCTGCTCCCCCGAGACACTACTCAGGGGTTCGACATTGAAGCCTTAGTCGCTGTAACTCGTTGATTCTATTGGTCGGGACGGTGAGATTCGAACTCACGACCCCCTGAACCCCATTCAGGGCCGGGGCCAAAGGCCCCGGCCCTTGTCCCATGCGGGTTTCATCCGAAATGACCGTCCGAAACTGGTTCCCGAGCTATTCCAAGAATTCCAAGAATTACGGCCAGGTGAGTCAATACCAACCAAGTTAGACGGCGGAACTGGCACAAAAACTGACACAGTGCGATAATGCGGGAGGAACGGCCGTCCTAACTAGTTGGATCATAAGCGGAACGACAAAATGGCACATACGAGCTGCTTGTGACCTGGTTACCGAATTCTTCGGTCGCCTCTTGTTGAACGTCGTCACTGACCTAGTGGTTTTCGGCGGATGGCTCTTGGCTTCACCTTGACGTTTTCTAATTCCGACAAGTGATCGCCGCTCACAGTGACGCTAACAAGAGCTGGTAGGTTATGAATCGGAAACTTTCGATGGACAAAGAGAAGATCGCCGATTTTTGTCGTCGGCACCACATCAACCGTCTGGCGGTCTTCGGGTCCGCCTTGCGCGAGGATTTCACACCGGAAAGTGATGTCGACATCTTGGTGCAATTCGAAGCTGGCCATGTGCCGGGGTTCTTCCGGCTCTTCGAAATGCAGGAGGAATTATCCACTCTGTTGGACGGCCGCAGAGTGGACTTGCGGACACCCGAGGATCTGAGCCGCTATTTTCGGGACAGAGTTTTGGCTCAGGCAGAGGTGCAGTATGTACGTGGATGATCAGACCCGCCTCGCCCATATGCGAGATGCTGTCCGCGAAGCAATCGAAATGGCAAGAGACCAACGAAGGGCCGACTTGGACACCGATCGCAAGCTCTGCCTGTCGCTGGTCCACCTGCTGGAGATCATCGGCGAGGCGGCCAAGGGAATTTCCCCTGAATTTCGTGACAGAAACCCTAATGTGCCGTGGACGAAGATCGCCGGAATGCGTGATCGCTTGGTCCATGGATACTTCGACGTGAACCTGGACATCGTCTGGCGGACAGTCACTGAGGACCTGCCGCAGATCTTGCAGCCAAGCCGGAGAGATTTTTCATTTAGAGCCCTCCCCCTATTTCCCTACTCCAGATGATTTGGGGACGGCCATGCTGTCGAGTCGCCCTGATTCATTACCAAAATGTGGTCGCTGCCACTCGTCGGGCGAGTCGGAATCCAAACGCCCAGAAACCCGATGGCTAGTCTATGGAGCCTTGCTCCTCCGATTTCACGAAGAACATCTCTCCATCTATGGATCATCGTGTTCCCTCCTCGGGCGTTTCTCCTTTGCTGTCGATAACGCTCGAGTTGAAAAATCTACGAAAGTAT
>Ga0105092_10000168_pt1 | contig 32106 bp, 19 predicted proteins | sample PPLLak2March2015_FD_87021 | JGI IMG/M metagenome (GOLD analysis project Ga0105092, IMG submission 87021) | Freshwater sediment microbial communities from Prairie Pothole Lake near Jamestown, North Dakota, USA - PPLs Lake P7 Core (1) Depth... | ecosystem: Environmental > Aquatic > Freshwater >... | reverse complement strand
AATATAGTTTGTATCATATGGTGTAGTATTTCCAGTAACAGCAAAACCTATTAAACTATCTAAAAATGTAATATCTGATATGGGCATGTTATTCAAATTAGGCATAAACTGCTGGTACCATCCGCCTGTTAAGTTAACAGGCACAGTAAATCCGAGTATGATAATTAAGACAACAAGAAGCGAGAATAAAATTTTAAGTTTAGTTCTCATGGTGTATGGGTATCTATTTTTGTAACATATTGTTTATTTCTGATTAATGCAATTAATTTAGCGATAGGACTAGAGGAGAGAATCAGAGTTCCTTCCCCTCCTTCCCAAGTTGTACTTGCTTATGCTGAATCCTGCCTGCCCTGAATCCTGTTTACAGGAGTGAAACAGCAGGAAGGAAGAAGAACAACTGCCAAAGGCAGTCAAGTCAACAACGGGCAACTAACCAATCCGGTCATCGTCTCATTAATGCCGCGTGTGGATTTTCTCCACAAAAATTCAGAGTTGGGTTCAAAACAAGTCGGAGATGGGTTCAAGTTGTGTCGGAGTTGGGTTCAAGTTAGTATCAAGTTGGGTTATCGTTTTTCAATAACAGGGGTTAACTCATTGCAGCATAAGGAGATAACGCCGTCAGAGATGTGAGATTTCTGATTTAAAAATTGCGATTTTGAGCCGGAATCGCTAATTTTTCATCAAAATAAAACTTCACTATATCATTAACCATTATCGTTATGGGAAAAATCCGGTAGCATATTATTGTCGCAGATGTTGGAGAGTTAAAGTGATACTTGAAGTATTTCCGGTTTATTATCAAACACACCCCTTCCGCTTCGCTCCCTCCCCTCTCGAGAGTGGAATCCTTACCTCTTTATTTATCTATTGATTATAATTGCTTAAAAAGCACTCTAAACACTCTATACACACTAAGCACTACACGCATTCCATACTATTTTTATGAAAAACTTGACAAACATAAATATCGTATATAAATTTGTATAGTGATACATATTATCACTCAACACTGTTCTTTGATAATATAGAGATGAACTAAGGCATGTCGTAATATTGTTTGATAATGCTGCTCACGGATTTGGTTAGATTTTGGATGGATGAAAAAAATATGTATTATTTTTTACCCTTTGAGAATATGTACAAAAAAATGTTATTCTTTTATATACAAAAGAGCATCTTTTAACAATATTCTTATATAATAATTGATTTTTCAGATGGATAAACGTTTTTATTTAACCAGCAGCAGTTTTCCTGTTTGTATAAATATTCCAAAATTCACTCTGTATAAATATACACCGCTGGGGTAGTTTGCAGCGTCCCAATTTAAAGTGTGTGTGCCTTCTTTGAGCTTCTCGTTAACAAGGATGGAAACTTCACTTCCGAGAATGTTATATATAGTAACATTCTCGAATGAGGGCATTGGAAGGTCAAACTTTATTGTAGTTGCAGGATTAAAAGGATTGGGATAGTTCTGGTATAAATTAAATCGTGCAGGTATATCTTTTGAAACTGTTGTGATGCCGACTGTAGAATCTGATATGACCGAAGAATAAATTTCCATATTATATCCGCCTGCACGTTCATCTGTCCATACAGGAATAATTTTATTCTTCCATGAGTCAATGCTGATATAGTCGCCAAATCTTATATCGGTATTCTGATAATTTATTTCTGTATGGAAATTAGCAAGCGGAATATTCTGAAATGTATTTCCGCCGTTTGTAGAGCGTGCAAGGTATGCTTCAACAGTATTATTGCTGTTAGTATTCCTTGTATCATAAAATGTGATGTAAATATTGCCGTAGCCGTTCACTGTTATTGACGGCCAGTATTGTTTCCGCGGTGAGTTTAACGGGTCATTATTAACACGTTTCGGTGCAGACCAGCTTTCGCCTTTATCCGATGATACGCTGAAATATACATCTTCATCTTCAATTGAAGATGCTTTATTTGACCATACTATATAAATATTGCCGGTACGTTTCCCGCCTGAGACATCAACTGCAATTGAGGGGAACCGTGTGAAGGATAGGGAAGAAGCAACAGGACAAATAAATTTTGTCGTAAAATTAAGTCCTCCGTTTGTTGACATGCTTACATGTAAACCGTATTTATGACCGTTGAGCATACCGAGCCATACAATATAAAGCTCACCGTGCGGACCAACAGCGGCAGCAAGGGCATATCCTCCGCCGTTAGGTACTATGTTAATTCTTTTGGACCAATTTACGCCGCCGTTTGTTGATTTTGACAAAACACTTTCACTGTCGGAGCTCCATACTGCATATAAAGTGTTGATGTAGGGACTACCATTTACGAGGTCACAGGTCATAAAAGATTTGTCATCTCCATAATTGATTGAATCTGGATGCGGAGTTACATTATAAACATCGTCAAATGTTACTCCTTCATCAGTTGATTTATAAACCAGGACTGTTGAATTTGTTTTATTCCTGTCTATGGAAATTGCAGATATATAAAAATTACCTGCCGTATCCGTGCAAACTACGGGGTCACTGTTGAATATGTAAAACGGGTTATAAGCAAGCAGCAGGGTAGAGGGCTGCCATGTATTGCCTCCGTCGGTTGAATAGCTGTAGCCAATTTTCCTGTTTGCAGGCTCAACACCAGTTCTGAAATCACGCCATGCTGCTACAACACGGTCGGGATTTTTCCTGCTTATCTTTACCGATGGTTCATTCTGCGGAAAACTGTCGCATGATATATTGATGTTTTGATACGGTGATTTTGTGATTTCATTATCTTCGGGGAGCGTATAATATTCAGGGGGACTTAAACCTATGCTGTATTTTATTTCACGGGGTAAACCTGCATATTTTTTATTATATGTACTGCTGTCGGAAATGGAAGTGAAGCTTTCTCCTGTACCGAATGATTGCGGTGCTGAAAAAAAGGAATAAAATACCAATGATAAAATAAGAAACAGAATATAGTTTAACCCCCTTTTCATATCTCCATTTTCTGCAATATACTAATAATTAATGCTTTTTAGAATAAATGTATTAATCCCTAACATTAAATTATAAGTATAAGCAATATAGATAATGGTTTCTGAAAGGGCATGTTATTCCTCATCTTACTCTATCTATTCTCAACATATGGAGAGGGGAATGAAAAGATTCTTAGTAAATTTTTCATAACACCCCCTCCCGAAATTCATCTGGATGAGGACATGATTGAAAGCTTCACCTGATATTCTGATTGGTGCATATGCTGTCTATAAGAAATTGAAGTTCTTACTGTTGTAACTTTTTATCCTCATCTATATATTTATATAGTTCATTAATTTCTTTGATGGATAATGCCCTGTTATAAATCCTGATATCATCCAATGTCCCGTTTAAATGCTCAGTAAGTTCAGGTGTATCTTTGCCAATAAGCAGAGGTGCATCATCAGGTTTTAATTTTGCCGAGTAATGGTTACTTATATTAATATACTCACGGCCATTTACAAAATAACTTAGGTTACCAATCTCTTTTTTGGAATCCCATATAACGGCTATAAAATACCATTTATTTAATTCGAATGAAAAATCAAGGTTTAAATATCTATAGTTAAAATGGAATTCTATTTCTTTTTTTAAAGGGAAATTAGTTAGCTGCAAGCCGTACATTCCATAATCGGATGTAACTGATTTGGCAAGTATTGGAGCCCAATTGTTTCTGTAAAATGTTTCAATATTGATCCAGGCACAAATTGTTAAAGCCTTAGTTGGAGAGCTTAACGATTTGGAATTAGGTATTTCTATATAATTATTTAACCCGTTAAAATAATATGCATTATCAGGATTCCCAAATCTATCGGCAGTTAAAGATGCATTTATGACACTTGCATTATTATTATTACCGCTTTCATCATTGGCATTTCCGTTAAACGGGTAAAATGCTATTAATCCTTTTTCCGAAAATAAACTATCGGATTTGATATCCTGTGTGTTTTCATTGATGTATTTACTTTGAGCATGACTGTTATTTTGCAGAAGGGAGCAAAAAAATAAAATAACAAAAAATAATTCTGTAATAATTTTCATATAACAATATTATAGTTAATAAATATTTTAGAAATTTAAATCTAAATTAGAAACAGAGATTTCAACTGCCCGTTGTTTTATTCACCGGCAACCGATACTGCATAAATTCAGAAAAATATTATCAGCAAAATGTTTTTAATATTTACAGCAATGCAGGAAATCAACTCATAATAGACCGGATATCTAAAGGTAACCAGAAAAGTTTCATAAAAATTCGGAGTTTATGAAATAGCCCGGTTGTAATTATTTAAGCGGGCAGGTACGATGACTTTGCAGATTGATGCTGCTTTAAATTATCTTTGCGGAATGTGTTGAAAAACCTCACCCTCCCTCTCCTAAGAGAAGAGGGAGGGTAGTTCAATAATAATCTTTGGTTCCCTTCTCCACAAGCAGAGGAGTTAATCTGAATACTCTGGGATGGTGTTAGGTGAACTTATTTTATTAACACCATCTTCTTTACTGAAACAAAATTTCCTGCCGCCATTCTGTACAGGTAAACTCCTGATGCATTATTTTTACCTTCAAAAGAAACACTATAAAACCCGGGTTCTTTGTTTTCATTAACAAGTACTTTTACCAGCCGTCCAAGCAGGTCATAAATGTTAATTATAACTTTCCCTGAATAGGGAACGGTATAATTGATAGTAGTTAAAGGATTGAAAGGATTTGGATAGTTTTGCGATAATGAGTAAAACACAGGTACCGGCTTAATATCAACCTGCGGGTTCATACTACGGTGCATTCGTTCATTTATCATCTTAATTGCTTCTTCATTGTTTGCAGGTTTCAAATATGACAGCTCTCCAGTAAAATTTAATGTATCACCTTCAAGCGAATTAATTAACATGTATATTTCTATAATATTAATTTCGCTGTTTAATATATCAGATGTATCAGCACTGAGTTTAATTACATTTTCATAAGCTTTAATTGCTTCTGAATATTTCTTCTGCCTTACAAATGTTTTATTTGCCAGCTCTGCTGCATTCCTGTTGAATGCTGTACCCGGGCTGCTGTTCTGTAATAGTATTTGGTAATATCTTCTGAGATCTGAGTATTCTGCTGTATCTGATTGCTGTTTATCATAACAAATTAAAATATGATTCATTGCATTTATTGAAACAGGATTATCACGGTAATTCTCAATTACACTTTTATATTGATTTATAGCTGCACCAAAATTTCCTGTTAATTCCTGAAATTCACAATTAGTTAACAGAACTTTTTCAGGTGTCATGTTTAACTTGCCGTTTGTGACATTAACTGTATCTTTATACACATTTCCCATATCAATAATAATGTCCTGCAAAGGATTACCGGGTGGAACCGGTTCTTTAATTATAGAATAACTTTGGCTTTCTCTGTTCTGTTCTTCTTTCTCTGAGGCTCCTTCAGAAGGATTGCAATTGATGGGGTCCCAGGAAATAAATATATCCGAGAAAAATTTATTGAAATCAGGAAACCCGTGGTCCCAGCAATTGTACTCAGCGGGATAATTTGGGAGGTTGTGTTTCGAACATTTTATATAATACTTTGTACTATTTATTCCGTTAAAGCCATAGCTTATATCATTCATGCCTTTATATAATGAAAGGGCAATATATGAATCATTAAAAACATTTTGTCCCGCTGTCCATATTATACTACCATTTCCATCATACCCCGGTCTTAATAAGCTATTTGAGCTTTGAGCATTGATTGCACTTTCAAATGTATTAATAAAATTATTCTTTAAAAAATAAGGTGCACAGTCCAGCATATTTATGCCGGTTACAAAATTTTTAATTGTATTTCCTTTAAATACCGAAGAATAGCAATTATGCATATTAATGCCAATTTCACCCTTAATGCCATATGATATTAAATTGTTTTTTAGAGTTACATTTGAATTCAATATTGTTATACCTGTTTTTGCATTTGTTATAGTACTTTTTTCAAAAACTATATTGTCACAGTAAAGAATTATGATGGTAGTGCCGGGTGAATTATTGAATGCACATTTATAAAAATAAATATTGTTTCCATGGATTAATTCAGTTGTCGTGTTAAAGAAGGCACAGTTCTTAAATGAAATATTGCAGTTTCCGGAAAGCTTGTCTTTAGTATTTAAAGTTATTGGGGAATTTGTGTTACTGAAATTAACATTATCCAAATCAATTTTAGCGCCGTCTTCGATCTTTATTCCACCCCATTTATTATCTGAACTCAATGTATATTTATTTACTCCCGGTGCATATAACTTTCCGCCGTTCATTACAATAATCTTGTGACTATTTTTAAAATTTAGAGTAAAATTTGTTTGTGGATTAAATATTAAATCAGGGTGTCCAATTTGCAATTCGCCGCCCGGGCATATTATTATATCTTTATCAATGTTTATGTTATCTGTAATATATAACTTGTCTCTAACATATATTGGTCCTTCCAATGTGATTTCCCATATACCCATGCCAAAAGCCGAAGCACGAATTTTACCCGAAATTCTGTTGTAATCCAGGTCAATAATTGGACAGTTAGGAAGTGATAATGGCGCAGCCGGTATCCAGGTATTCGATGATTCATTTTTATAAAAAACCCCGACATCTGATGCAATCCACAACTGCTTTTCGTTTACACCGCTGTAAACAATTATCATATCATTCACGGGTGAATCAGGTAAATCGTCTGATAAGTCTGTCCAGTTATAGCCGCCGTTTATAGACCTGAAAATATGTCCGCAATCAAATCCGGAGCTTGTTAAATATATTGTATCTGAATTTGTTGGGCTGAATTCTACATGCGTAAAGAACCTATCAGGCAAGCCATTTTCACCTCCTCTGCAAATAGAGGAGATTGAGCCGTTCGGTTCATTTAACCAATGAAACCCGCCGTCCGTTGTTTTAAGCAGCCTGCTGTAACCATGTTGAGCATTATAATTCATACGGCTCGAACTTGCGGCATCGATTATCATTACATTTGGGTTTGAGGGGCTTATTGCAATTAAAGTATTACAGCCCCATGGGTACGGGTTATTGAACCTTCTCAAATATTGATTGTTCTGTGATTCTCTCCAGTATATTCCATAGTCTGTTGATTTCAATATATAAAATGGAGTATAAAATACTTCTTCTCCGTTTGAAGTTTTATTAAACCTGACTGTAAAAACTACTCCGGGTTGTGCCGGATGGTTTGCTAAAGATGCAATGCTGCTGCCTATTGCATTATTTGGCCTGTAAAAATCTGAAGAGAAAAAATGGATACCATCACGCGAATAGTATAAATTATAATTGTAAACAGTACCGGCAATAAAATAATTTGCATGAAATGGCGACGATATAACCTGCGACCCATCACCGCAGTTTGCGTTCATTGATGGCGTTGTAGTCCAATATCCCGGTCCTGTTTCTTTATCCAGGTAGCCAAGACCCTGGTCTTGCAAACCCGCTACTAATTTATCGGCGTTATAAAAATTTGATGATAACCTGTAAATTTGACCAAAGCACAGGTTACTGTTCATATTTAACCAGTTCGTTCCCAGATTAGATGATTTATGTACGCCTCCGTCATCACCCACTGTTACTTCATTATAAGGATTGGCAGGACTGATGTCTATTGTATGGAAATCAACGTGCACATCTGTAAGTGAACCTGCTGTTTTCGTCCATTTCACATCCCAGGGATTTAATGAAGCCCCGTTAGTGGTTCGATACAGTTCCTGGTATCCTATGAAGCATATATTTGGATCATAATCACTGCATCTTATGGTCTGATTATATCCTGCATTACCTCCAAGTGTCCAGATGTTATTACCACTAATATCGGAAAAATGAGAGCCATAATCAGTGGTTCTGTAAATAAGAATGTTGGTATTATCTCCATTGTATGTCATAACGTATAATAAACCATCAAAAGCTAGATTTGTATGACGGGAAACAGCTAAATGTGTTCGTCCGAGTCTCATAGTTACCGGGAAGTTTGTTGATGCCTGCACTTCATTGAAGGTTACACCATAGTCGTTTGATATCCAGAATCCAATGCCGTTAAAATAAGACTCTGGCCAGAAGTTCTTTGAAGGTCCAATTGCATATACTTTATCACCGTTTGGGCTAAAACAAACATCGGTACAATACGCACCTTTAACTTCAGGGTTAGGTGGTAAGACCTGAGTTACCCTTTGCCAGCTTTGTCCACCGTTAATTGTTTCAAACAAACCTTTTCTGTCGGCAATAAAAATATGGTCTTTCTTACCGGGTCTTGGATCTATGGCAATTTTAAAAATCTGCGTGGGTAACATAAGACCATTGCTAATGTTTTCCCATGTCTGTCCTTCATTTGTAGATCTGAATATTCCCATTCCCATATATCTCTCATCAAAGAAAATATTAACACCGGTGCCATAATATATTATATTTCTTTCATCATCAATTGCTAAAGCACCGGAATTAAGAGTCGGTAAAATTTCTAAAGGATTTGTGGAAATGACGTTTCTTTCAATCCAATTTTCCCCGCTATTTGTTGTTTTCCATACACCACCTGTTGCAGCAGCAATCCAAATAGTTTTGTATCCATTTGCATCACGCGGGTCATACATCAGAGCTGCAACTCTTCCTGAAGCAGCTTGCGGGCTTGGTGATACAAGACAGCTCCCTAAAAATGGCTTAGGCCCGATACATGTCCACTCGCCTTGTAAATAGTTGTCATTTCCTGAATTTTTTATGGATGCGTTTTTTTGATTGATAGAGTTTATATATGCTCGTGAGGGTATTGAATCATAAGGGTACATTCTTTGTCCGTAAAACCAATCTCTTCTCCACTCCTGTGGTTCGCCTTTTTCTTCCTGGGAAAATAAAGTATCTATGTTTCCGGGCAGTATAAGCAAATATATCAGAAGTATTGGATAATGCAATAATTTTATATTTGTAAATATTGGATCCATGCATTCTTCCTTTATTTTTATCTTGTGCTTAACTTTTATTAAGTTAAAATATAAAAGACAAACAATAAAAAACTACAATTCATAAAAGGACTAAGCTTATCCTGTTATAAAAAGCAGGGAGAGAGAATGTTTGTGTCTGCCCGTTTTATTTTATTTCTTTTTTACTCTATATAACTCCTGATAATTCATTTTATAATATTTCCGTATGCATCTGTTTGAAAGTAACATATTCACTATACTTCTTCGCGGCAGCTGCCGGAAATGCCATTTGTTTTATTTAAAATAACATATATTTGTAATTTTGTAAATAGAAATATAAGGTATTTAATCAGGTATCACTTCAGGTGTTTAAGCGGAATATTTTGCATACAAAACTTAATCTTTTGCGATTTGTTGTAAAATATAAAAATACAAGAGTTTACCATACGCATTGTTGTAAGAAATTTTGATTTTATCAGAATACGGTTTTACTAATTAAGCAGGTGACTTCGGTTTCCCGGAGTCACGATGTACGGCAAACTTATTTCAACAACACCATCTTCTTAGTCTCATTAAAAGATTCAGTTTTTAAAGTATAATAATACACGCCGCTTGGATAGTCGCTTGCATCCCACTCTACTTCATAAATCCCCGGCTGTAATTTCTCTTTCACTAGAGTAGTTATTTCTTTTCCTAATGCATCATAAATTACAAGTTTTACATCACTGTTAATTGGCAATTGATAACTGATAATTGTTTTTGGATTGAATGGATTGGGATAATTTTGTGAAAGTGAAAACACTTTCGGAATTTCATTTAGAATATTTACTACTTCTACCAGACAAGGTCCCGGATTTGGACTATAATGACCGATAAAACATAAATTAGGTAATGTTGCCTGAACTGAACCGGATGTAATATCAATACAACCATCTCCTGAGACTAGGTTCTGGTGATTATGAAACACTCTATTAGGTTTTGAAGTTGAAGCAATAATTGAATTTGAAGTATAACTCGAATTATTAAAGCAAATCTCAATCAGAAGATTGCAGCTTTGATTATAATAGAATGGTGTTTGTAATGTTATCCATTGCAAACTGTCTGTTGTAATTGCAAAAGTACCACTATAAACTTCAGTCCAGTTGGTTGAAACGAATCCTGTTAATGATGTTAAATATGTATTCTGCATTTTTATCTTAAATCCATTTAAGACCTGTGCAGATGTTGTTAAAACAGTAAACCCAATTTTTCTTATTGCATTTAAACCAAATGCTACTTCGGCAGCAGTATAAAGCATGTCAGTTCTCGAGTCCATATATGATGTAAAGAAAGGGTATCCAACAGGTGTTGTTCCTGTTCCCCAACATTGAAAACCATATCCTGGGGGAAACACATAAACAATTGTTGATATTGTGTCATTAGCTCTGTTTTCATCAGTTGATAAAGCGGATACAATCTTAAGTGTATAGTTCCCTGAATCATAAGGTGTCCAGGCAAAGGATACTGAATCTACTGCACCTGAATTTAGGTTCATGGTTGATGTACTCAAATGTGTACCGTTAACGAAGAATTTCATAGGGATGTTTGATTCATTTGATGTTCCAAGATTTTTCACTTTTGCTTTTATAATTTTCTGATTGCCTATACTGAAAAATGTCGGTAAGTTAAGGAACGGACCTGTTTCTATGTTATGAGCATAAGTTATACCTGCACCATCACATCTTATACCAATAGCTTTGTATGTTGCATAAAATGATTGAATTGTACCCCAAGCTGACTGAATATATCCATAACCCGGTCTCATTGTAGTTGTTGTACTTTCATCTGCACCTACATAATGAGAAGGCATCGTTGCAGGGTCATAACTGTAGCCTACATAATAACTCTGCCCTGTTGTTAATTGGGGAATACCGGTCAAACCGGTAAAATCAAACCATGATACAGTTGGCCATATCGGTACACCTGTTGCAGTTTGGTTAGAAATAGTATGAACTAATGTTCCCGGGCCGCCGCCTGTACCTGTTGCATCATAGAATACAATATCAAAAGTAAAGTTTGCTGAACCTGCGGCAGTTCTGGTAAGAGCTAAACAAACCTGGTTAATTGTGAACGGATAATTTAAAGGAGTCATCTTCATAACCCACTTGCCAAGCCCATATCCGGGATTCCAGCCGTAACCGTTTTCCCATGTATTGTCATCATATATTAAACCGCCTACGCATTGAGCGCCAAGCATTCCTTCATTGCCTTTTATAAAAAGTGTATTATCATTTGCAAGCTGTGATGCCGGCTGGGAATAAATAGAGAAAGAAAAAATAGAGAAGACAAAAAACAGTAAAATGAATTTTTTCATTTTATGCCTAATTTTTTAAATTTGGGGAAACAATAGTTAGAACATATTAATATTATATAATAAGCGGCTTAAGTCAATGATATTTCCTTTCTTATCGGGCAAATTCTATTACATCCCGCATTAGAAATATTTCATGAAAGTATTAAACAAGCAAAAGCGGCAGTAACGATTACCCCTGCCGCTTTTTTGCTGATATGGAGGAGGAGGGAAACTCAATTTTGGCTGTATCCATTGTCACACAAGGTTGTCCCACTGAATAATCTCCCATTTCATATCACTATGATTAAATGACAGCTCGCACAACAGCTCGCTGTCTTTGCATATTGCGATAAAGTGGCTCACAATGTCTTTGCCGTCATTAATCTTCCATTTATTGGCAACATGGTCAACCTTGTAAGTCTTATTTTTCCATTTAAACTTAATAATGTCAATCTGCAGATTGTGAAAGTGTGCAATCACTTCTACAGATTCCATTGCTTGTTTTTGTTCGTAGTACATAGGGCTGACTCCCGTACATTAACATTATATAAAATAACACTATATAAATATATATGATTTCAGCCACTAAGTCAATAGGAAATTGAAAATTCACTATTTTACGTTACCCTTGACTACTATAAATGGATATACTATATTTGCATAAGGGGCTGCCCGGAGCATATATTGCGGGCTTGAAAATAAAAGGAAATATTACATAAATTCGCAAAAAAGTAAATAAAACAGCAGATTTTAATAGATTTGGAAAGGGTTGCAAGCCTATAAATGGAATGGAGAGTCCGGCTTATATGTCATTCCTGCTTTCACAGGAATGACAATGAGAGAATAGGAATGACAAGTGCTCTTTTTTTAACTTAACAAACTTAACAAACTTAATAAACTTAATAAACTTAAAAAACTTAACAAACTCAATCATGCAAGAATTAAGTCCGCGTCAAAAAGATGTTTATCAATTTATAGATAAATACCAGTGCCGAACAGGTTATCCGCCAACCTATGCTGAAATTTCCGCTGAATTTGAATTCCAGATAGGTATGGTACAGCAGGTGATGGATGCTCTTGTACGTAAAGGCGTTGCCGAGAAGATTCCCTTTACTTCACGCAGTATACGCCTGCTGAAAAGTGATTTCAGCCTCAGAGCCAATGCAGCAGTTATCCCGTTATACGGGCAGGTCATGGCAGGGCAGCCCGCTTTTGCCGATGATAATATTGTTGATTATGTTTACATGACCAAAACACGCAAGTCATCTTCACAATTATTTGCATTAAAAGTAAAAGGAGACAGCATGAAAGATGCCGGTTTCCTGGAAGGTGATACTGTTATCGTGAAAAAGCAAAGTGCTGCTGATAACGGTGATATTGTAATAGCATTGCTCGATGATGAAGCAACAGTAAAAACCCTGCGTAAAAAGAGAAATACTATTTTTCTTGAACCCGCAAATAAGAAGTATAAGCCCATCACCGGCAAACCCTTTACAATACTGGGAAAGGTGATTGAGCTGAGAAGGTCCCTAACTTAATTGCGAATTGCCTGCCTGCAGCAGGCAGGCGGATTGGCAATTGCGAATTGAAAAGCAAGATTGCAGGTTCCAGGTTGAAAGGTTGGAAAATTGATTGTACCGCCAGTGTCACATGTAAAATGGTGAAATGGTGATTAACAGAGATTTCCGTACTGCCAGTGTCTCTCATGGATGTTCTATAATTACAGAATTATTTTTAATCGAGGACACTGGCAGAATAAACCCGTGTGCCCGTACTGCCAGTGTCTCTCATGGATGCTTTATAATTATTGTATGAATAATAATCGAGGACACTGGCAGAATAAGGAGATTTATAATTAACCCAATGCTTCTAATCTGCAATCTGCAATCTTTAATCTGTAATCTTCATTCATCATTGTTATCCCGTTACCCCAATTCTTATAATCTTCTCCCCGTATCTTTCCTTCAGTATATCCATCTCCTTGAAGGGGAATCTCAGCCACTTGCGGAACAAATCCAGCGTAACGCCGTAATCACGCCGCAGGTCAAACACCGATATCCCGAACATCCGCGCCTTGCGGTGTATATCCGGCTCAGGGAATTTCTTATACAAATGCATTGCCGTATTGAACAGCTCACGCTCATCGTTCGTGTAGCTCATCAGCCGTATCTTTTCCGACATGTACCCCAAATCATCATATCTTATCGTTAATATAAAATACCTTGTCACCAGCCCCTTGAATCTCAGCTTGCGGCTTACATATTCAATCATGCGGCGTATCTCATTTTCAATCTCGGGGTTGGTAAATATCGCGTCATGCAGTGTGTGGTTGTGATTGATGTTCTTCTGCTGATAATCAACCTTCTGCGAAATACTGCTTGTATCCTCGCCGCGGGCTAGCTTACGAAGTATCACGCCGTTAATGCCGAACTCCTTGTGCATTGTATTGATTGTGCTGTTGGCAACATCACCGATGGTGTAAAGTCCCATATGATTTAACCGCCGCTCAATGCGTTTGCCGATACCCCACATCTTCACTGCGGGCAGTGCATAGATATCCGCGCGGTTCTCTTCACGCAGAATTGTTAACCCGTCCGGCTTATTGAACTTGGATGCCATCTTCGCATAGGTTTTATTGAACGACACTCCCAGCGTTACGGTGAGATGCTCCAGCTCCTTCACGATTTGCTTTATCTTCCATGCAAACTTAGCCGCCTGGAAATAATCGTTCACAACATCTGTTACCTCGAGGAAGCATTCATCAACGGAATACTGCTCGATGCAGTCTTCGGGGAGGTGCTTGCGGAACTCGGAGAGCACGTTCTGCATGATACACTCATATTTTTGCCCGTAGCAGGGGACGGAGATAAGGTCGGGACAGTACTGCAGCGCTTCATAAACTGACATGCCTGTTTTAACGCCGAATTTCCGCGCCTCGTATGATGATGTCATGACGATGCCCTTATAGCCCGGTGCACCGCCAACGCAGATTGGCTTGCCTCTCAGCTTCGGGTTATCACGCTGTTCAACCTGTGCGAAGAACGCATCAAAATCAAGGTGGATGAAGTACCGCCTCTCGGGAAAACCGCCCAGCCTGTTGCCTACATCCTTATGATGCGGAAAGCTGTACATCGGCATAAGACGTACGCGTTTATGCGGTCCTCTGCCGCTCCTGTGAAAAAATGATGAACTTATTTTCCCCGGACCTTCCATACCTTCCTTTCATTATTACGAATATAATATATATTCATATAGTAGTCAAGAACCACTTTAACCTAATTGCGAGCTCGCCTTTCTTGTCATTCCCGCATGCTTCTAGCGGGAATCCACTTGTATAGGTATGAATAAACTAAAAGTAATTGATGCACTAAATAAAATCCCCTGTATAGAAAATCGAAAAAACTACCATTTTAAAAGATTATCCATTTCATCTGAAGTGGATTCCCGCTAGAAGCATGCGGGAATGACAGGTAGATTACTCTTCCAATTCGCCATTGTTATCACCATTTGTCCTGCTTCCGGTTATGGAGTTTCCAGCTTATAATTGACTGCAGGTCGGGCGGATGATATTTCACTATGGGCTGGGCAATGACCTTATCCTTAAGCTTTATGTAAGATATCTCCGTTTTTTCGAAGCCGGTTGCCTTGCGGAACAATGCTTCATGAACCTCCGCGTATGCCTTATTCCTGCCGTTCTGGATTGCCTCCGACAGCTCTTTATTCCTGCGGATGGTTTTTGCGAACTGTGTGGCTGATACATCCAGTATCTCAGCTATTTTTTCATCCGGTAAGCCGCATGATGCCATCTTTTCTATCATTTCCGGCTCTACCGTGATTTCACACAATAATTTGCTTTTTCTTCTGATTTTAATTTTTTTCATTTTTTTAAATAAAAAAAAGGCAGCCCTCCGAATTTCGAATTTCGGATTGCCAATTTCGGATTGAAAAATTTTATTCAATTCGCAATTGTCAATTCGCAATTCGCAATTAAGAAAAGCTGCCCTGAGTTCTTCAGTGACAACCTATATCACTATACAAATATACAATACGATTTTTGTTTTTGCAAGTAGTTAATAAAGATTTATCAGATTTATCAGATTTATCAGATTTATCAGATTTACAAACCACCATTTCACTCCGCCCAGGCGGATTCACTATTTGATTTCTGCCACAAAGGCACAAAGGCACAAAGCGAAAAACCCATGGTAGCACAGACCTGACTGCAACAGGCAGGCACTCCTGTCTGTGTATAAACATGCGAACTTCCTGCCTGTATATAAACATGCTTTAAATCCCGAAGTCGAAGATACGGCTCTGCCGGAGGGTGACATTATTTATTAAATACCGATTAAGTCGTGATTTATATCTTTTCATTATTATTATTTTCCATTAACTTTCTGTAATTAAAAGAACTAAGCCAAATCACTCATGAGTTTAGAAACTGCTTATTTTGCTGTTCAGGAACTTGTTGAAAACTTCAAAGCTAACGAAACAAAATACCTTTCCCAGTCTTACCAGGAAGCTGAAGTAAGAAAAGATTTCATCGATAAATTTTTTATTGCTCTTGGATGGGATGTTAACCATGATATACAAAAGAATCCCTATGAACAGGAGGTAAAAGTAGAAAAAGGTGTTGTTGTTGCAAAAGGATTAAAGCGTGCAGATTATTCATTTGCTCTTGCTCCAAATTACCGCGATCCTAAATTTATAGTCGAAGCAAAAAAACCATCCCGCTCGCTTGCTAATGCTGATGATTATTTTCAAGCTGTCAGGTATGGATGGAATAAAAACAATCCTATTTCTATACTAACCGATTTTGAAGAGCTTCATATCCTTGATTCAAGATTTAAACCGTTTATAAGTGATGCAATAAACAGGAAAATCGACAGGTTTCATTATAGTGATTTTACAGATAAAGAAAAGTTTTCGAAAGTCTATTACCTGCTTTCACATGAGGCAGTTGAAAACGGTTCAATAGAAAAATATGCAGAAGCACTTCCAAAACCAAGAGGCAAGGCAGTTCAAAAAGGATTGTTTGCCGGCTCATATAAAGCAGTCGATGAAGCATTTCTTGATGAGCTTGATGAGATAAGGGAAACACTTGCCCGTTCTTTTAAACGGAACAATAATAATTTAAACAGTGAAGAGCTTACAGAAGCTGTACAAAGAACTATTGACCGTCTTGTGTTTATCAGATTTCTTGAAGATAAATCAATTGAACCGGAACGCAGGATTAGCACGTATGGTGATAAAAATACAGCATGGATTGATTTTATTACAGACTGTAAACAGCTAAATGCAAAATATAACGGAATAGTTTTTAAAAATCATTTGATAGATCTTCCGCCTTCCAACACTCTGCTTTCTTTACATATCGCCCCGGGGGGGGGTAAACATGCAAAACAAAAACGCAGAGAAAAAGGCGGAAGAGTTTTTTAATAAATTAGCTCCTTCTAAAATTGAAAACAAAAAAAGCGATGGGGAAACCGCAATACGGACAGATGGAGCTAATGTTTTTTTTAATCCACCGGATGATAAAGATTTCGGAAGTATTTGCGAAGAATTAACAGAGCTTAACAGTCCCTATGATTTCAACTCGATACCCATACATATACTCGGTTCAATATATGAAAGATTTCTCGGTAAGGTTGTTCACACAACGGCAAAACGAGTTACCATTGAAGAAAAACCGGAAGTAAGAAAAGCAGGAGGGGTTTATTATACACCACAGTATATTGTAAAATATATTGTAGATAATACGATAGGAAAGTTAATAGAAGGCAAAACACCTAAGGAAATTTCCAAGCTGCGATTTGCAGATATATCATGCGGAAGCGGTTCATTCCTTATAACTGTATATGATGTTCTTTTACAGTACCATGGAAAATGGTATAATGACCATCCAGAGCAGGCAAAAAAAGACGGGTGTATTTTAAGGGAAGGACAGTGGTATTTATCGCTTAAGCAGAGAAGGGATATATTGGTTAATAATGTTTTTGGAGTAGATATTGATTACCAGGCAGTTGAGGTAACACAGGTATCATTATTTTTAAAGCTGCTTGAAGATGTAACACTTTCATCGGCAAATGAAATGATGGTATTATTTAAAGAAAAAATATTACCTGATTTGAGCAAGAATATAGTTTGCGGTAATTCATTGATTGGCACTGATATTTATGAAGGAAACTTATTTGAACAGGCAGATGAAAGAAAAATCAATGCTATGAACTTCGAAGACCGGTTCCCCGAGATAATGAAGAATGGGGGATTTGATGCGATTGTAGGAAATCCCCCATACACATATATAATAAGCATGGAGCAGCAAAATTATTTTAAAAAAAATTATAAGTACCAAAATTATCAGAAAGATTTGTACTTATTGTTTTTAGAACGATATGGAGTAATTCTTAAACATGAAGGACTTTTAGGTGTTATTATATCAAACACATGGCTTCAATCTATTACATACAGAGAAATTAGAAAATATTTAGTTAATGAGTTTGTATGGGAAAAAATATTACATCTTCCCGAAAAGGTATTTAAAGCTGTTGTTGATACAAATGTTTTAATTTTTAGAAAGAGTAATAATAATAATAATTGCATAGTGACAATTGAAGAATATAAAAACAACAAATTCAATTTTTTACATTCACTAAACATGTCTAATATTGAAAGAAATGGAGATTCTATTAATATAATTTCCTGCCAATCTAACAAAGATTTATTTTATAAGATTAGAAATAATTCTATTAAATTAAAAGAGCTCACATCTGTTTTCAATGGTGTTAAACCTTTTGAAAAAGGTAAAGGTAACCCTCCTCAGACTCAAAAAACAATGACTGAAAAACCATTTGTTAAAATTGGAGTAATACCAACAGAAAAATGGAAACCTTTACTAAGAGGAAGTTTAATCAATCGTTATGTAAATCTTTGGGATAATAATTCATGGATACTATATGGTGAATGGTTAGCAGCACCTAGAAAACCAGAAATATTTTTACATAATGAAAAAATTATGGTTAGACAAACAGGAGATAAAATAATTTCAACTTTAATAGAAGGGTACTACATAGCTAGAGATAACCTCCATATAGTTATTATAAAAAACAATAACTACAATATTCGATATTTATTAGGCTTGTTAAATTCAAAAGTTATAGATTTTTATTATTCTTATTTAAATCCAGAAAAAGGTGAAGCACTTGCGCAAGTAAAAAAAAATCATGTAGAAAATTTACCTATTAAAGAAATAAACTTTCAAAATTATATTGAAAAACAATTTCATGACAAAATTGTTTTTCAAGTCAATCAAATGTTAGATTCAAAAAAATGTTTATTAACATCCACCACCGATCGGGATAAAGAATTCTATGAGAACCGCTGCAACTCACTCGACAGGCAAATAGATAACCTCGTCTATGAACTCTATGGATTAACGGAAGAGGAAATAAAGATTGTGGAGGGGGAGAAGTAATAAATAATGGAAGCAGAAAATAATCCTTTAAACAAATATCCTTCCTTAAAAGGAAAATTTGATTTTTTAAAAAGTCAACAAGATTATCATGAAAACCTCTATATTGAAATTATATCCACAAACGGCAATAATGTAGTTTTAATTGATCATTTCGTAATAGGGATTTTGAAAAGATCATTAGATCTAGTTAATTCTTTTATAATATTAATTAATAATTGGCATTTTACAGTATCTGCTACTATTCTTAGAATGCAAATAGATAATTTGATTAGAATTTTCTATTCTACAAAAAGAAGTGATAAAGAATTCTATATGGAATTTTACAAAGGCAAATCTTTTAGGGAATTAAAACATATTGATGGTAAACCTTTAATCGATAGTTTATTAATTAAAATTTCAAAAGATACCTATCCATGGATTGAAGATGTTTACAGAGAAACATCTAAATATTTACACCTTTCGAATAAGCATTTTAATACAACAATTACATCAATAGGAGATAATAAAATGACCAATTTTTTTGGTATAGGACAACCAAATTGCAGAGAAGAGGATTTATCTAATTTATTAGATGCATTTAGTTGTACAACAGATGCAATTATAAAAATTGTTCAGGGTTGGATTATTACAAAAAACTCTTATAACAATAATTAATATAAGCATAATAAAATGGAACAAAAAAAAATAAATAATCTAATAAAGAATTTTGACAAATATTGCAATATTACACATAATTATTATAGAACTAATAGAGATAGTTCATTTTTCTATAAACAAATTCTAAAATATCACCAAAAATCAAAATTAAAAGAACTATTAAAAAATAATCAGTTTCTTTACTTAATTTATGTTACACTCATTACATGGGATGTTGATTCAAGAGGTGCATCAATTGTAAGTTACAATACATTTTCAGAATCAATTAAAAAAAATGAACCGAATATAATAAGATTAAGTAAATATAAATTTTTCAATATTGATTTGGATAATAATGACTTCTGGAAAATAATTGAAAATGTTTTTAGAGAAATAAATATTGTTGATGCTACACAAGAAAGAAAGGTTGTTGGAATTTCAAAAGCACTTCATTTTCTATTACCTCATTTAGTTATGCCAATAGATAACAGATATACTAAAAAATTTTGTGGACACTATAACAAAGATAATTTTGACAAATTCAAGTGTACTTACGAAGATTTTATTTATATAAGGGATAAACTAAAAGAAAAATATGGAAATGGACTGATTAATAATAAAGAAATACCTTTTCCGAAATTAATTGATGATGCTATAATTGGTTTTATAATTTGCGAAAATGATGAAAAAGAGTACAAAAAAGGTGAATTTAAATATATTTTGAAATTTAACAAATATGGAGAACGAATATTTAATGATATAATAAAAAATTGAACAATAATATATAATATCCACCACCGACCGTGATAAAGAATTCTATGAGAACCGCTGCAGCTCACTCGATAGGCAGATAGACAACCTCGTCTATGAACTATATGGATTAACGGAAGAGGAAATAAAGATTGTGGAAGGAGAAAAATAAATACTAATGAATTATAAATTATTTATTGATGAAAGCGGTGACCATGGTTTGACCACTATAAATAATGAATTTCCTGTTTTCGTTTTATGTGGAATGCTTGTAGAGGATTATGAAGATTTGCGTTTATCAATTAATGAAATAAAAGAACATTTTTGGCATGGTAAAAAAGTTATATTTCACTCAAGAGATATAAGGAAATGTGAAAAAGAATTTAAAATTCTTTTAGATCTTGGTGTTAAGAAAGAATTTTTCACAAAGTTAGATAAATTTATGTCCACAAAAGATTATACCTTAATTGCTTCAGCCATAGACAAAAATGAATATTTTAAAAAACATGGTCTGCTTGGAAATGATGTATATGAAATTGCTCTTTCGTTTATTTTCGAAAAATGTTTATCAATTCTCATTAAAAATTACGGGGATAAATTTAAACTAGAAATTTTTATTGAAAAAAGAGGAAGGAAAGAAGACCAGGAACTCTCAGAACATTTTCAAAGAATAAAATCAAGAGGTACTGCATTTATAGAAGCAGATTTTCTGAAAGAGCATGTTTCAGATATTGTGTTCAACGATAAAAAAGAGAATATTAATGGTTTGCAAATTTCTGATTTGGCTGCATATCCTATTGCAAGATATATTATAGACAAAGATAGAGCAAATCCTGCCTTTGAAATATTAAAAGAAAAGTTTTACCATTGGGATGAAAAAGATTGCAGTTTAATGGTATATCCATAAAAGTAAAAAGCCCGCTTACGCAGGCATTCTTACCGATCGGGGACACCCCGGTCCTTTTTTAACTCTTTACAAAGATAATCTGGTATAATCGTTTTGTCAAGTCCTCATTTGCCAGTTAAATACCTATCCAATCAATACATTAAACAAATATACAATACTAAAGTTCCAAATTCTATAGTTTTTTGCTGTTTTCCCCCCTGTATATCTTAAGTCAATGTAAGGTCATGTGTGGGAAGAGGTAGATAATTCTTTTTTACTCTGTTTCTTATTTTACGGAAGGATTACTGTTACCATCAAGATGGACCTGACACTGCCCCTTATTTAGAGCAGTGTATAAAATCACAGAGTGATTCCCTGTATTAGATAAATTATACATTTCATAAAAACTCCATCGGAGCTGCCCATTTGTTTTTTAATCATAACATAAATTAGAATTAACCGGAAAATCATCGATAGGCAACTACTCTGTAGTTGTATCATTGATTGTTAATTATCTAATATAGGTAATCACTATGTGATTATTATCAAGCACTGTCCCAAATAACAATCACACTATTGCAGATATTCATAATCTTTCCCAATGTTATCAAAACACTCTAAATCAATCTTATAACTTCCGGCATTTGGTTTCCAATCGCAGTTCAATATCATTCCCGCCGCCTGTACGGGCAAGGCATGCACCGCGTCACCTGTCATTCCAGCGAAGGCTGGAATCCATTTGTATAGATACGAATAAACCACAACCATTAAAGATTTTGATAAACACGATAGAATCTGTAACAGTTTAATACAACATTAAAGATTTTCTGTATCATTACGGCATGGATTCCAGCCTTCGCTGGAATGACATAGAAGGGGTTCGCTGGAATGACATGTTAGGAGGTAGGGGAGCGTGCCTTTTTGGCATCAATATGCATTTTTATTTATCCGTATCATTTCAGGGATCTCCACTTCCGTGAAGATATTTAACAATTTCTGCGGAGATATTTAACAATTATCCTGCCAAAAAAGGAGAGGGGAGTTGTGACAAATTGGCAAAATCACCTCCATATGAAAGAAACATCCCATTGCCGCCTTTTCGAAGAGGGAATCAGAAGAAAAATGATGGTTTTGTGTCTGGAAATGGGTAGGAGTGATGAGTTTTGATGTCTAATTTGGGTTAAGTGATTGATGTATAAGGGGATATCCGATTATTTTACATCAAAATTTTATTGAAAAATGCAGATTGTAAGCTGTAATCACAATAAAAAATAAATTTCAAAATACACCTTTTCGCTAATCAATATTGCTATGACAAAATGTCAACGGCAAATTTTGAGCGGTCGGGAAGCATCAAAAATCTCATGGAAATCGTTAGGGGATTGTACATGTCGCTGGAAAAGTCCTGCTTGTCATTCCCGCCAAAAGCATGCGGGAATGACATTGAGGGAATTTATGAAACCCATATCGATTTTACATGTATATTAAGGGATGCTCATTGCACATTGCACATTGCACATTGCTCATTGCTCATTGCTCATTGTTTATTATTGATTATAACATCATAAGCTTATATATTTATATGATTTTATTAAATTTAGTTAAAATATGTCAATCAGAACGCTGTTTTTATTCATAATGTACGTATATCTTCCGTTGTTGTATGCACAGATTAATAAGCCGGTGTACGGAGTAACAGTGGATAATGTGAAAAATCTGCACCAAATCACAGAAGCACTTGAGCGGCTGCCCGTAAAACCTACAACACGCATCGTATTTGATGCGGAAGTTCCGGCTAAGGATTATAGTAAAGCTGTTGAGGAGATAAGTAATGTCAGCTATGTGATGGGTGAGCTGCTGGACAGCTATTACATGAAAAATTATACGGTTACAGACCATAAAAAGCGGGTTCTGGACTATATCGAAACGCTTGATGACTATGTGGATATCTGGGAAATCGGCAATGAGATTAACGGCGACTGGCTGGGACCTAAGGAAACTGTGATTAAAAAGATGGTTGATGCATTCAACCTGGTAAATGACCGCGGCGGAAAAACCGCATTAACGCTCTATTATAACAAAAACTGCATTGATGATGTGGAATATGAAATGTTCAACTGGGTAAATAAGAATGTTCACGCGAAAATCAAGCAGGAAGTGGATTATGTGTTTATTTCGTATTATGAAGATGATTGCAATGATTACCAGCCCGATTGGCAGAGGGTATTTGACAGCCTGCACGTGATATTTCCGAATTCAAAGCTCGGAATTGGCGAATGCGGCACGAAATTCAAGGATTCTAAACCGGATTACATGAAACGGTATTACTCGATGAATATCACAACTCCGGGTTATGTTGGCGGGTACTTCTGGTGGTACTTCAGACAGGATTGTGTGCCCTATACCAAGCCGCTGTGGAGTGTGCTGAATCAAGTGCTTAGGGCAAATTGATTGCCTGAATCACAGATTAGCGGATTGCAGATTAAAGATTGCAGATTAAAGATTGCAGATTAAAGATTAAAGATTGCAGATTAAAGATTAAAGATTGCAGATTAAAGATTGTGGATTTTTGCGTGATTTTTAATGATTTGCTGCTTGTCTGAATCACAGATTACACAGATATGAGCGCAGATTACGCTGATGGAAGCGATGGAACACTGATTATGATTATTGAAAAGCAGCAGATAAACTCACAACTCTCGGAGCGTAGCGGAGATCCCGCTTCAGCGGGATCGAACACACAACTCTCGGAGCGCAGCGGAGATCCCGCTTCAGCGGGATCGAACTCACAACTCTCCAAACTCTCCAAACTCTCCAAACTCTCATCTCTTTTTAGCCTAATCACGGTATAGCAAAAATATGCGAAAAACAGCAGGATTTCGGCAATTTGCCAATGCCAAATAACATATTGTAGGAAATTACCCCATTCACGTTATATACAATCCGGATAATCCATAATTTTGTCGCTTCAAGTATGGCAATTCTAAATTAATGGTAAATATTGACATAGAGAGAGCCCCCCGTTATCATAATATATAATAATAAATTAGGGAGTGTTCATGTTAGGAGATTCCGCTTTAGAGTACACATGATAACACAATGAAATATAAGCAGTTACGAATGTAATCAGTACAACTACCACCACCTGAAATGGTTAGGAAGTACTCACTATTGACAAGTAGTCGGATAGGGGTATATATTTGTAGTATTAGCCACTAACTATAATTCAGGAGAAAGAAATGTTAAAAGAACTGCACATATTATTGATGGTTTTACTGGTTTCTCCGTCAATTTTAGCACAAAACAATGACCAACCTTCCGTTCCGAGAACTGTATATGGTATTACCATAGATGGGATTTACCCCAGCGCAGACATTATAGATGCCATACAGAGTCTCCCGGTCAAAATGACAACCAGGATAGTATTTGATGAAGGCCAGCCGGCAAGCTCATACTCCTCTTTCGTTAATCAATTAAGCAACCATAGCTTCATCATGGGTGAAATACTGGATAGCTACTTTATGAAGGATATCACAGTTGCTCAGTACTCAGCCCGTGTGCAGGATTATGTTAATACTATGGGAAGCAAAGTTGATATATACGAAATTGGAAATGAAATTAACGGCGAATGGCTAGGTAGTAATGTCGTTGAAAAAATGACTAATGCCTATAACATTGTTAAAAATGCGGGGCAAAAAACTGCATTAACACTCTACTACAACAAGAACTGCTGGGCAAATTCTAACAATGAAATGTTCAAGTGGACAAACAACAATGTCCCGGCAAGTATGAAACAGGGTTTAGATTACGTCTGGATTTCTTACTACGAAGATGACTGCAACAATTACCAGCCCAACTGGCAGGTAGTATTTGATTCACTTAACAAGATATTCCCTAATTCAAAAATCGGGATAGGTGAATGCGGCACAAACATATCGTCGTTAAAAGCATCTTACATGCAAAGATATTACAGGATGAATATCTATACAGCTAATTACGTTGGCGGTTATTTCTGGTGGTATTTCAGGCAGGATTGTACACCAAAAACCAAGCCGTTGTGGAATACTTTAAAGAATACAATCATAACACGCACATCAGGACCATTGGATGTAAATGGCGTAAATGAAAACGATAACAACAACATTAATAACCCGGTAACATTTGAATTAAAACAAAACTATCCGAATCCTTTTAATCCTTCAACTATGATATCATACTCAATACCTGAGTCGGGCAATGTAAAGCTGACTGTATTTGATATCCAGGGAAGGGAAATAATGACTCTTACAAATGAATTCCTGCAGGCAGGGGAGCACACTGCAGAATTTAATGCGTCGTCGCTTGCAAGCGGTGTATATCTGTATAAAATTGAAGCAGGTACATACAGCGACGTTAAAAGAATGATGCTTGTAAAATAATCATCAGCCATAATTAAGCCATAAGCCATGAATTAATTAAACAGGTTTAAGCAATAGCTTAAACCTGTTTGATAACCAAAAAGACAATTGACATAAACATAATTAATTCACCACATTTTCTAATTATTCAGTGGAGATAAAAAGATGAAATCGGTTTTAACATTAATTCTAGCTTTAATGGTACTTTCCATTAATGCTTATTCACAATCTACAAAAGTATATGGAGTAACAATAGACGGAATATATCCCAGTGCAGAAATAATAGATGCAATACAAAGTAATCCTGTCAAGATGACGACAAGGATTGTGTTTGATGAAGGCCAGCCGGCAAGCCTATACTCTTCTTTCGTTGACCAATTAACTACAAAAAGTTATATCATGGGTGAAATACTGGATAGCTACTACATGAAGGATATCACAGTTGCTCAGTACTCAGCCCGTGTGCAGGACTATGTCAATACAATGGGTAACAAAGTCCATATTTACGAAATAGGCAACGAGATAAACGGTGAATGGCTCGGTACTAATGTCGTTGAGAAAATGACTAATGCCTATAACATTGTTAAAAATGCAGGACAAAAAACTGCACTCACGCTTTATTATAATAAAAACTGCTGGGCAAATTCCAACAATGAAATGTTCAAGTGGACAAATAACAATGTCCCGGCAAGTATGAAAACAGGATTGGATTATGTATGGGTATCTTATTACGAAGATGACTGCAATAATTACCAGCCCAACTGGCAGGTAGTATTTGATTCACTTCATAAGATATTCCCTAATTCAAAAATTGGAATAGGTGAATGCGGAACAAACAATGCATCATTAAAAGTATCCTACATGACTCGGTATTATAACATGAATATTACTACACCGAATTATGTTGGTGGTTATTTCTGGTGGTATTACAGGCAGGATTGTACACCTAAAACAAAGGCATTATGGTCAACATTAAATAATATACTTCTTAATCAAAATCAGCAGCTTAGCGCTCCTACTTTATTAAGTCCAGTTAACGGAGCTACGAATGTTTCACAAACACCTCTGCTGGATTGGAGTGATGTATCAAATGCAACCTCATACCAAATGCAGGTTTCAACAGGCTCGGCATTTACAACAACAGTAGTAAACCAGACAAGTCTTACATCCTCTGCATATACCGTACCAACAGGAATACTTGCATCAGGAACGACATATTACTGGAGAGCTAAAGCATCAAATTCGTCAACATCAAGTGCATGGTCTTCAGTGTTTTCTTTCAAAACCGGAACAATAACTCCTGCATTAACCGCACCTGTGTTATTAAGTCCCGTTAACGGAGCAACAAATGTTTCAACAACACCATTACTGGATTGGAGTGATGTAACAAATGCAACCTCATACCAAATACAGGTTTCAACAGGTTCAGCATTTACTTCAACGGTAGTAAATCAGACAAGTCTTACATCCTCTGCATATACCGTACCCGCTGGAGTACTTGCATCAGGTACAACATACTATTGGAGAGCAAAAGCATCAAATTCATCAACATCAAGCGCATGGTCAACCGTGTTTTCATTCAAAACAGGAACAGTACCACCACCTACTTCACAAATACGCGGAGTGACCATAGATGGTATTTATCCAACTGCTGATATTGTAACAGCCTTGCAAAAGCTTCCTGTCAGGCCTACAACAAGAATGATATTTGATAAGAGCACTGCCTCGGCATATTCGAGCTCTGTTACATCCATAAGCGGTGTAAGTGATATTATGGGTAATATTATGGACAGTTATTTTATTAACGACTTTACTGTAACTCAATACAGAGCCAGAATGAACGATTATATATGGACTCTTGGTGATAAAGTAACAATATGGGAAGTAGCTAGCGAATTCAATGATGAGTCGGTAGGTTCAATTTCCAATGCAGCAAGCATGTTGAATGCAGGCTACAATTACGTAAAATCTTTAAATAAAAAGACAGCTATAACGCTTTTATATAACAGCCATTGTTATACTAATCCCCAGAATGAAATGTTCACATGGGCAAATACAAACATTCCTGCATACATTAGAAATGGATTAGATTATGTATGGGTATCATATTATGATGATTACTGCAATAACTACCAGCCCAACTGGCAGCAGGTATTTGACCAGCTGCATACAATGTTCCCGAATGCAAAAATAGGAATAGGCATGTGCGGTACTTTAGACCCGCTTAAGAAAGCTGCATTCATGCAAAAGTATTACACATTAAATGTAACCACTCCGAATTTTGTCGGCGGATATTTCTGGTGGACATTCAGACAGGATTGTGTACCATACACAAATCCATTATGGACTACATTAAAGAACGTATTTGCACCTGTTGATAATAACAATATAGTAATGAACAAGGGAGACAACAAATCAGAAACACCATCCAGCTATGCATTAAGGCAAAATTATCCAAACCCGTTCAATCCTTCTACAAAAATATCATATGCAATTCCGGAAGCCGGAAATGTCAAGCTGGTTATCTATGATATACAGGGAAAAGAAGTGATGACATTAACAAATGAATTTAAACAAGCAGGTGAATATACCGCTGAATTTAATGCGTCGGCATTGTCAAGCGGAGTATATTTCTACAGATTAGAAACGGCCACGTTTTCCGATGTTAAGAAAATGTCGCTTATAAAATAGCTATTATCCTTAGCCGAACAACGAAACATGGAATTATTAAACAGGTTTAAGTTAAGACTTAAACCTGTTTAAATCCAAAAGCTAAATAATGACTGTAAGAATGTAAGAACTATTTATTAATCTAAAATCTAACAAAAACCAAGTGAGGCAAAAATGAAAAAAATTTTAATTTTACTATTAGTTCTGCTGTATACTTATCCTGTTTATTCACAATCCACAAAAGTTCATGGTATAACAATCGATGGAATATGGCCATATGCTGAAATACTGGATGCAATTCAAAGCATGAAGTATAAAATGACAACAAGAATCGTGTTTGATGAAAATCAGCCGCCAAGTTTATACATTGATTTTGTTAACCAGTTAACTACAAAAAGTTTTATAATGGGTGAAATACTGGATAGCTACTTTATGAAAGATATTACAGTTGAACAGTACTCAGCCCGCGTGCAGGACTATGTTAATGCAATGGGAAACAAAGTGTATATTTACGAAATAGGCAATGAGATAAACGGTGAATGGCTTGGAACCACATCAGATGTTGTCGCAAAGATGACAAATGCTTATAATATTGTTCACAATGCAGGACTAAAGACAGCATTAACACTTTATTACAATAAGAACTGCTGGGCTAACTCAAACAATGAGATGTTTAAATGGACCAATGCTAATGTACCGGCTTACATGAAAACCGGATTAGACTATGTATGGATATCATATTATGAAGACGACTGTAATAACTATCAGCCCAACTGGCAGCAGGTTTTTGACAGCTTGCATGTTATATTCCCTAATTCCAAGATTGGATTAGGCGAGTGCGGAACAAATGACCCGGCTAAAAAAGTGTCTTATATGAACAGGTACTATACAATGAATATTACCACACCAAATTATGTCGGTGGTTATTTCTGGTGGTACTACAGGCAGGACTGCACTCCAAAAACCAAAGCGTTGTGGACTACTTTGAATAATTTATTATCTGATACAGTACCTCCGCCTCCGCCGCCGTCAGCATGTAATGATCTTCAGGAGCCTAATAACCTAAGTGAAAATGCTTACACCATTTTCAGGAATTCAACATATAATGCAGGGTTAAATATATTAACAGATGTTGACTGGTTCAAATTTAATACAACAAAGAATAACACTAACATTAATTTTTCATTCAGCAACTTATCACATAATGCAGTCATTGAATTATATAAAAATACTACTCTGCTAAAATCAATTAATGGAAGCGGTTCGCAAAACCTGGTCTATAATACAAATGTTGTAGGTAATTATTTCTTAAAAATCATACCTGCATCCGAGCCGCTGACCGGGTGTTACAGCTTTATTTATACAACTGCAAAAAGACCTATTGTGCTTGATGATAAAGAAGTTACGGAACCCGGAGTTTACGCATTACAACAGAACTTTCCCAATCCGTTTAATCCAACAACTGTGATATCATACAACATACCTGAAGCAGGAAATGTAAAGCTTACAGTATATGATATCACCGGCAGGGAAGTAATGACTTTAGCAAATGAATTTATGCAAGCAGGAAAATATACTGCTGAGTTTAATGCGTCAGATTTAGCAAGTGGAATTTACATCTACAAAATTGAAGCAGGTTCGTTCACAGATGTTAAGAAAATGCTGCTTGTAAAATAACATTAGTTTAAAAAAAATTATCTATACCTACCGGATAATTTGAGGTGAGACATCATTAAACAGGTTTAAAGAAGAGGAAAATTTAAACCTGTTTACTCACCCCATAAGAATTTGAAATGCGACAAAGCCATAACTAACCACATACTCTAATTATTGCGTGGAGACCAAAATGAAAAAATCCTTAATCCTATTGCTCATTCTTCTGTGTTCCGGTTCTGCCTACTCTCAAGTAACACCTGTTTACGGCGTAACCATTGATGGAGTCAACCCGATCAGTGACATCAAAACCTCTTTATCTTCACTTCCAAAAAAACTTACAACCAGAATAGTATTTGATGAGTGGGTACCTGCAACCGATTACACCAATGCAGTTAACCAGCTCAGCCCTGTCAGCTTTATAATGGGTGAAATACTGGACAGCTACTATATGAAAGATTATTCAGTTGCCCAGTACACTGCCCGTGTAAATGAATACTTATCTGTTCTGGGAAGCAAAGTTGATATATGGGAAGTCGGTAACGAAATAAACGGCGAATGGCTCGGTTCAAATACCGTAGAAAAAATGACTGCCGCTTACAACATCATTAATAATGCAGGAAAGAATACAGCCCTGACTCTTTACTACAACAAAAACTGCTGGGCTAACTCAAACAATGAGATGTTCAAATGGACAAACAACAATGTCCCGTCGTACATGAAAACAGGATTGGATTATGTATGGATATCTTATTACGAAGATGACTGCAACAACTACCAGCCCAACTGGCAGGTAGTATTTGATTCACTTCATAAGATATTTCCCAATTCAAAGATAGGAATAGGCGAGTGCGGTACAAATAATGCAAATCAAAAAGCAGCTTATATGAACAGGTATTATAAAATGAATATCACAACGCCGCTTTATGTAGGAGGATACTTCTGGTGGTACTTCAGGCAGGATTGTGTGCCAAATACAAAACCATTGTGGACAACTTTTAAGAATATACTTAATACATTAACAGCGGTTGGTAATAACACATCTGTAACACCGTCAGAATATAAATTAAATCAGAATTTTCCAAACCCGTTTAATCCTTCGACAATAATATCATATTCCATACCTAAAGCAGGAATGGTGAAGCTTATTGTATATGATATACAGGGAAAGCAGGCTGCAATATTGGCAAATGAATACCGGCAGCCGGGTGAATATACTGCTGAATTCAACGCATCAAGTTTAGCTAGTGGCATTTATATCTACAAAATAGAGGCAGGTACATTTACTGACGTCAAAAAAATGATACTTGTAAAGTAAATAGCTTATTAAGCTGTAGAACAAAAAACAATTTCACTAGACTATGACAAAAAAGAGGGGAGCAGGTTTAAGAAAGAGAGCTTAAACCTGCTTTTTTATTATTAAAAAGCTCCCATCCCGTATTTTTCGAATTTTTATAATTTTTCCGTTCTTATTACCGGTTCAGAAATAATATTTTAATAATTATTTCACGACATACTGTTTATTTTTCTCATATTGACAAAGAACTGTGATGAGTGATAACAATCATCACTACTTAAAATTAATATATGAAATGGCTCATGTCAAGTTTTTAATGAAAATAGTTGAGAATGTGTTGAGTGTGTTGAGTTTATTGAGTGTTTAGAGCATTATTTCATGACCTGGAATATAAGAAGAGTAAGCAGGTAAGAATTCCCCTCTCGAGAGGGGAGGGAGCGAAGCGGAAGGGGTGTGTCATTTATTGAACCGAATGAGCTTAAAGTTTTACTTTAACTCTAAAAATATAGCGACAATAAACTTCATTATTTCCCTAAATTCGCGTGGGCAGGAGTAGTTTTTCAAAAACCTCGATTCCTGCTCATAATCGCCATATTTTGAGTGATTTTTGACACTTTGGGCAGGAGTTATCTCTTTATACTGCAATAAGTTACAGCCATTTTCCAAAAACTCCTGCCCAAAACCTGCCCATAAAGTGCCCGTAAAGTGCCCACTGAGTGCCCATGGAGTGCCCGCTGAGTGACCATTGGATGACCGCGTTTCTTTTACTCACGCAAAGCCGCTAAGACCGCAAAGGGAGACTTGAATTACCAGGGCAGTTTATGTAAAAAGATGTAATCCCGAAGGGATGGTATTATGGTAGGGAGAATATTCGACAATGAACAGAATCCCGAAGGGATGATATTATTAATGATTGAGATTAACTACCAATATTCTTTTAACAATAATAATGTCATCCCTTCGGGATTTTCTTGGATTAGATGAGCTTTTCTTTCTACCATAATATCATCCCTTCGGGATTCTGTTCCATATGGGATAAATCTTTCTACCATAATATCATCCCTT
>Ga0105092_10000167_pt1 | contig 32149 bp, 39 predicted proteins | sample PPLLak2March2015_FD_87021 | JGI IMG/M metagenome (GOLD analysis project Ga0105092, IMG submission 87021) | Freshwater sediment microbial communities from Prairie Pothole Lake near Jamestown, North Dakota, USA - PPLs Lake P7 Core (1) Depth... | ecosystem: Environmental > Aquatic > Freshwater >... | reverse complement strand
TTCCTCAATAAACGATAAGAAAGTTAGACCTCTCGAATAATTTTCTATCTCGCAACTATGTTATGTACGTGAAATGTGTGCGAAGTCACTCTATGCTCACATTCAGTTCCTTCTGGTGGGTTTAACTCGTTGGCAGACACACATGCATAAAACATGTCACCTTCCTTAATAGCGCCAATTTCGGGAACTTTGTCATATACTATTGGTAAGTTGATGGTGTTGTCATTGGATTTTTTCAACAACTCTTGAGTATTTATTATCCTTGATTCAAATTCTCCTTTAATCATTGTAACAACTTTGAGTTGTTTTGTATCTTTTCTATCAGAAAGCGGTATCCAGACATTAATAGTAGGACTGTTTATTTCACCACCGCTGACAGTTTGGAATGTCCCGGTTGACAAAGTTTTCTTAGCCCCTGAGCCTATGCTGATTTTATTCTTACCATCCGAGTTCTCGATATTACCTTCGACACAAGAATAAGATTGCATTTGATTTGTTATAGGATCGATGGCATAAGCGCATACAAAATACTCATCTCTGCTACCAACCGAAACGATATCGTTCTTTTCATTGAATTCAAAAGACACAGTCCCGCTATTTGAATTCAAATCGTCACCGGTCAAATACTTAATTCCAGTCTCTCCGTTAGCAGATGCAACAACTTTAAGTTTCTCAGGATGGCTGAGGCTTTTTAGATCTATTTTAGCGTCCACTGAAAACTTTCCTGCCGCAAATATGTGATTAGAATTGATGAAACTTGATGACAATATTAGAGAAAAAACCAATAAAGATATTGAAATTATTATTTTGTTTTTTAAATTAGCGTTTCTCATTTCCTTATTTTCCAACGAATTTCAAGTATATAATTCGGATGGAATCCTCATCTAGAACGTACTTCTCTTGATTAGTTAGGCAATGATAAAATATAATAAAGTTATAACCTGGCTGGGAGTTCGGACGGGACTAGAAAAAACATCCTTCCTCCCAAACAGGCTCTTAAAAGAAGGAATATTTTACTTGGTTAAAAGGAAAATAAATAATTAACTGATCTGATGGGAGGTGCGAATAGTTTCCCAATCAAGGCCGATAGACAAGGATCCTCCCATCAGTTTGTCTGAAAGCCGATATAATATTCTAAAAAATATTATAAAAAATTTTCCACGATCGTTATGTCCAATACAAATAACAATCTTATAATTTTTATTAGGCAATCCTTGCATTCTCCAAAGTACTTATGAAGAGTGAATTTTTAACTGATTCTTGGAAGGGTTTGATCATAACTAATAGGACCATGCCAAATAGACCCATTGATGCGCCTACGACAAGAAACATCAAGGCCGTGGTTGATTCCATGTGATAATCTGTGATACAAGTTAAATAAAGGTTAGAAATCGCTGGTGGGGGTGGATTTGAAACCGTAGTTGAATTCTATGATTCCCACCAGCAAATGGTTATGTTCTTCGTTTACGTTATTTACATATGCGCAACAAAATATAAAATAATTTAATAATGGTGGGACTAATTGAGCGGACTCTCAATTTGATTAATATGTGTCCCACCATCGGAAAAAGTGGTAATTACATTTGCACTACATCAGATATAATCAATGCTGGTGGGTATTGCCATATCAACCCTTTTTCTTTTTTGTTAATTTTTGTTCCGGCGGTTGAATTAAAATAAAGATGAGTCACGTATCTTGCTGGTAATTATTAAGACTTGTTGTGCATTAGTGATTAAGTATAAAAATATGAATCATGATGCAGTGGCGGCCATTAAACGGCAAGTCCCGTTTCTAATAGGGGGTACAATAACCGGGATAATAATGACTTACTTCTGGGGCTTCCTTATCACCTTACTTGTCAATTCTATAATGTGGTATCTAATATCACTCGTGGTCTATAAACTAGTTTGGAGAAAGAATGGTTTAACCGATCAAATGATTATTTTAAGGTACGTTTTAAAGAAAATAAAACGACAAAAAAGTATTCAAAGAGCCTCGTGAGTACCTTTCGCTTTGGTAGGATTTTTACACGATACTAGTGATTGACAGTAGTTGATAGAATCAACTCGTCAACCTGTATATAGGATGAAACATCCTCTTACAATTTTGATTCTGCTCGATTAACACTAAAGATGTTCTATACGGACGGCAAGTAGTGATAATATATGGAAAAATAAATCCCGGGAAGGCTATGGAATACTATTTGAATATGTATTATTCGCATTAACGGATGGAAAAGTCTTGTTACTATTTTCAGAAAATCCTGACTTGGCGTTTATTCCTTGTTGTCCCAGTGAAGGCTGCTCGGTTATTGGCCACTGAGCAGTGGTTAATGTCGGAGTACAAATAAAGGCGAATGTTACTGCAATAGCAAAAATAAAGTAACTTTTACTACCCATTAATATTCCTACGACTTCAAAGTTTATTAGGCTGACCTTGAAGCGAGTGTAATATTATTTATTTTCGCAGTTTTCATATTCATGATCTCCGTCGATTTGGACTAAAAGTTCCTATGTTTAGAAACTACTGATTAACAACCTTCCAAGTAGGGTGTATTTCATGCCATCCTTTTGGTTTATCTGTTACCCATGCTCCCCATACATGTACATGGTCACCGTCCTTCGGAAGATATACACCTTGTATGTTTTGATCTGGAGGTACTATTTCTACGACCAGAAATCCATCTGTTTTTTCATTGTTCTTTTCATTTACTAGGAACTTGAATTGTTCATCTAAATTCAAGAAAAATTTGTAATCTCCATCATCCATCTTTTTAGTATGCATTACCGTACCAGTTGCATCTTGACATTCAGTCAAGACCCTCAGGTCTTCTGCATTTGAAGCACCAGCAAGAACGTTTCCTGTCCTACAATCGGGGCCTGTCAATCCTCTATGCTCTGTCACTACAACTTTGTCTTGAGATTCTATCCTAGTTTGTTCCTCTACTGAAATTGGTGCTTCTCCTTCTTCTTCTGAAATAATTAACTCTAATCTTTGTTTCAACTGGATGTTGTTCTGGATATTTATATCCTGGTTGTTGGTTTGGTTTTCCTCAGTATCAACGGTTTGATTGATCGATTCCTCTTCATCCGGCACGCCACTATCTGTTTGATTGGTAACTTCAGAATCTTCCTCGCCGCTTAATAATCCATCTGACACACCATTATGGATTTGATTATTACTTTCAGAGTCTCCTTGACTACTAACATCGGGTAAATCACTCAAACTTTGATTAGTACCTTCAGATTCTTTGCCAATGTCCGGTGGAGATATCTCTGTTCCGTTCTCAGAGTCGTCTTGAATCCCTATAACACTAGGCGCTTCATTATTTGTAAATTGAGATCCCTCAGCCCAGAAATTGATGTAATTAATTGAAATTCCTTGTGCTGTTACTAACACAATTGATAAACTTAAAATCACAAAACAGACAGTCCTAATTGGATTCAGTTTCATTTAACCCACTGATCGAAATAAGCCAACATACTATAAATAGAACTGAAGTTCGCGATTCACCAAGTTAGAGACAATTAAACAATCGAACATTTCACAGATTCACGTTGAAAGTGTGAAATTTACGAATTGGAGTGCGCTATTCTATTTCTGCAGAAGAACCCACTATTTCGAAAGAACTGACAGCAGATGTAGAAAGAAATCTAAGAGCAGCCGTTTTAAGGCTGAGAACAAAGAAGATGCATTCAAATTTTACCTACGTTACTACCATTTACAGATTCAGGAGGCATTTGCTCAGGGAGTGTAGTATTAGGGTTAGTGGATTTATTTGTTATATTCAAATTCGAGATGGTAAGATTACTTGAGTTGGTTGAGTTAGAGTTAGTTGAGTTTGAAGTGGCTTGACAAACTATTTCTGCTAGTATTCTATTATCACTTGGCAAACTTTTAAGAAAATCGTCAACGGATCCATTAGTATTTATCGTTTGATTAGAAGAATTTGTTAGATTTTCATTAGTACATGTCCCGTTTTCATAAAGTATAGCCAGAACAGTCAGAACGGAAGGACCGAGTAGTATTATAGAAAAGATTGCTAAAATCATGTAAATCCAGATTGCGTCTGGCGAATTCATTTAATATATTGTCACGTTACTCATTAATAGAGCAGACGGAAAATTATTCAGAACTTTGTTCTTAGAAAATTAATTTTAATTTTTGTTTCGTGATTAATATCAATTAAATTCTATTATTAAGATCAGTGTCTGACCATAACAAAAGATATTTTATGTGATTCCGACTATCATGAAGGAAATTTTTTTGCATTTCATAAGAATGTAATTGGGTATCCACTTTAAGAAGATCGTGTATACCTATTGGTTTTTGAAGAAATGCGTTTATAATTTTCTTTTTAGTATATTCGCGAAACACCTTATCTTCTATTTGAAATGCAGTCATTAATATTGTTCTTACAAAGCGGTTCAATTCCTTTATCTTTTTAAGAAATTCCATACCATTCAATCCAGGCATTTTGAAATCTGATATTACCAGCACATAGGCATACTCATTTACTTGAAAATGCTCTAGTGCCAAAATGGGATCTGTAAATGTAAATATTGTAATTCCCGACATGCTTTTTAAAGCCTCATGAAAAAGCATAACAATGTCCGGATCATCATCTACGATACTATCCGCCCTATTCTCGACAGACACTATACTCTAAACTCTCCATCATCGTATACATCACTTCCCGTCCCAAGTCATACTGCACATTAAAATTTAAATAAATTAAAAACCGGTGGGGCCGAAGCGTTCGACCACTAAGTAAACCACCGGTAGGTGTACAATGGTGTTAGGATTAGTTATTTTCATTATGAACAACAAAATATAAAATAATTTAATACCGGTGGGACGGATTAGGAAAGATGTTTTTCCACCGGTACGTATGCAAAGATATAGAATGAGTGAATATGTGAATCATACTCTGATTATAAGAACTTAATTTACTCAGGAATACTAAACTATGATATTATTTTTTAAAATAACTATAATGATAATTTAATTCTGAATAATGAAAATTCAACATATTCAAGCTTGATAATGATTGTGAAAATACAACATTTTTAATATTGAAATAGGTGTACGTGTAAATCAATTTAAGTTTGGATACCGTCGATGGATCTTCAAGTGATGGATATAAGAACATTCAAGAACATAATAGTCATTTCTCTAAAAAAAGATCGATGTATGATTCATCCTTTCAATATCCTGTAAGAATAGGTGATGAATATGATGTGAATATCCAAGATATGAGTAGGAATGGTGATTCAGGTGTTACAAGGATACGAGGATTGATTACTTTCGTGAGAGGAACTAAACCTGACGATAAAGTAAGAATCAAAATTATAAAGATTGGGAAAGGTTATGCCAGAGGACAATTAATAGCATATTCGGATTCATGAATTAGTCTATAAAAGAGAAATGAACATTTTACTGTACACGAGTATCAATCTAATGTCCTCCCTATTGCCCTTTCAACGCCACTTAGTCCGATAAAGTAAATCCGAAGCAAGAATTAATATGGAGGAATTCTATTCAGTAGAAACATAATTGAAAAAAGGAGAGATGCGCACAAAACGTCATTGAAATTTTTTATCCAGCCTATAATGCTTATAATTATCGGTTGCACAATGGTTGGGACAGACTCCTATATAGATAAAATTTTTGCGTTTCATCTAAACTATCCAGAATTTGATACAGAAAAGGAGGTGAAAGACATCTATGAAGTCTTGAAAAATTTACCAAATTTTGAATCAAAACTCATGCAATTAGAAAATATGTCAGATTTTGTAAGTGTTGGGTGCAATTTGAATATGCTTATGTCCACTGAACTATCAGAAGCAGAAAGTGTGAATCATGATTTAGAGATATGCGATGATGAAGTAGGTGCAATGAAGGCAGAATGTGATAAACATTATGATGTCATGGAATATTGTAAGGAAAAAGACGACTTTATGACGGATTATATAGCAGAAAGGAATTTGAGCGAAAAATTATCCGGTAAGTTGGTGTCAGCATCGCCTAAATAAAATAGGTTTAACTTGTAGAACTATTAAAATGGGATATGGAATATTTCCGGAGAATCCTCTTTTTTGGATAAATTGGAACGATCTCATAAAGCTCTACTTCTCCTCGCTAGTGTAGTAGTTAAAACATTTCTGATGGCAATAGTTTCTAGTTATGTCTTTTGCGGTAGCACTAATCCCTATGTCTTTTTTTTCCATTGTATCGAAAATGTTCCATTTGTAGGGGGTAGTATAGCTGCAGTTGCAATCATCGGCGCTCTTTTTGGATATTACATTTCAAAACTCAGATCATTTGATTCAATATTTCCAAATCTAATGATGGGGGATTTTATAGTAACTGCAATGTATTTTGGGGCATCCTTCTCTGCAACTGCAACTATTGCTTCAAAAGTAATGATTTGGTTATTTGGTGTGTGGATTTTGGGTATGCTTCTTGCCCCATTCAACAAGACCCATACTACCTTAAAGAAGGTAACTGAATACGGAGCGCTTGTTGCATTAGGAACTCTACTTACTGCACATTTTATTCCATTTTTACAAGAATATCAATCTTCATATACAGTTAGCATGATGGTAACTAGTGTCCTGAGTTTATTCGGAGCCGGCAGAGATAGATAAATTTATGTAAGATACTAAAATAAAGTAAATACAAGACTAAGAGAATTTACTCAATCTTTTATACAATACTTCATGGTTACCGGTTGTATCGTCTTCCCATACCATGTGGATCTCGTTTCTTGATACTGTAATAGATGGACATTCTGAGATTCCGGTATTATTACTCACATTTACGGGCTTATCAATTCTACTTCCATTCATATTACTTTTAGTAAAGAAGATATCTTGATTACCATATATATTATCCTGCCATACAATGTATGAATTGCCATCAATGATAATATTCTCAACATTTGACGAGTTAATGGAGGACAGACGAACGATATTTCCAAAATCGTTACCATTGTTTATACTATTACGAATATAAACATGTTTTTTATCAACTGGCATATTGTTAGTCCAAGATATTAACAAATGGTCAGCATTTGCAGCCACCTGAGTTTCTCCACCATCTATACCTTCATCATTTAGTTTACTATGGTTAGTTACATTATGCATTTTGTTGTAGTTTTTATGACCTTTAATGAATAAGATTTCTGTATCTTTATCGTTCTCTTTATCCCATGTTACGAAATATTCATCTGCATTTGCAGCTATCTTGGGAAACGTTTCCATATCAGCTAGGCCGATCTCTCTTAACTCTGCAAATGTTTTGCCTGCATCATCACTCTTACTTAATAAGATGATATTACGCATTTCTTTATCAAAGCTATTCCATACTATGTAGACACTTTGTCCTTCCGCCGCAAGTTCAACATGATTTGGACCCTTTGAATTCTGACTTACTATAGTACTATTAGAAAATGTCTTGCCGTTGTCAGAGCTCTTACAGAACATTATTTCTCTTTCACCGGATGAATCATCTACCCATACAATGTAGATAATATTTCCAACACTTGCGATTTGTGGATGTTCTGAAAATCCTGTGTTATTGCTTAGGTTTATGGGTGATCCAAAAGTTTCGCCACTGTCGTTACTTTTTTTAAAAAATATATCATAATTGCTAGTTCCATAGCTGCCTACAGATTCTTGCCAAACTAAGTATATGTTCTCTGATGATGAGCTAATCTGTGGATATACAGAATCGTCTTCATTTTGAGTTAGATTGTTTGTTTCATTGACAAAGTTCAGTCTTTCGGAGGGTTTTTCCTTTTCATCAGTTTCTATACCACTTCCTTGAGCAATTGTAGATGATCCCATCATAAGTAATGTAATTATAAATACATAGTATGAAGGCACTTTCATAATTAATGATGGTATGTCTTTCTAGATATTTATCTGTACATCACAATCATCCATTGACCATTATATTGCTGAGTCAAATACTTGAATCAAATCTGAAGTAAAGGGGCGGAGAAATTCTAACTGCTTATATTATTTGGCGCATGTCGCTATTAGAACAATTATGAGTCGTTATTATCGTCTTTGTACTCGACTTTATAATATCACTAGATTTAGCATTCATGTTTTGTCAAATCCCCCTCCCCATCTCACAGGAGCTCCCTTTGTTAAATATTCCAAGATTGTAGAAAGAACTTATGTCTCATCTTACCATATTTAATCAAAGTAATTACAAACCACAATTCCAAAATGCTTATGAATACCTTAATAATATTAAACTTGAAATTAGAGGATTAAAATCTGCAATAGAACTTGAAGTTAACGATATTGTATGTGTTGTGGGAATTTCAGAACTCACGAATATACTTCTAACAAGAATTGGTGTATGTTGCTTACTTCCTAGAAGGTCTTGTGGCTTTATACCCAATTGTACATCTCGTAATTCAAATGTATTAGTTATAGATGCGGGCAATAGAATAGATGTATATCAATATGTAGAATTTGGACGACAGTATGGATTGGATATCAAACAAGTATTACAAAGAGTAGTGGTAACAAGAGTTTTTACATTATATCAGCTTGTGCATCTAATAATCTATAATTTACCAAACATGATTCACAAATTCAATGCTAAATTAATATTGATTCCAGATTTGTTTGATATGTTTATTCAAGATCAGATAGATATCAAGGAAGCTAAATTATTAATAAAAGAAATTGTGGATGCAATATTGATATTATCACGTAAAAATAATGTCTTATTTATAACTTCACTACTATTAAATAAACTTCTTTCTATTTCAGATCTATATTACAAAACGCTACTTCCTTTGTTTAATAAAAGTATAGAAATTATTCAAAATAAATCCAGTGAGCGAATTACCGTTAAAATAAATGAATCGAAGTATGTTACTAATTGTGTTACCATTAATAGAAAATATTTTATATCCAAAAGTGACTTACTAATAGTTTCAAATAAGTAGATGATATCATGGGTAGAACAATTCCATCATTCAGAATCTCAAGTATAATTGAAGAGCGAAAATGGAAACAATTTCGGAATTTACTTGATAAGGAAGACAAGAAGATGTTTGATGAAATGTTCTTACTTGGACGTCTGTATAATACTGCATCTTATCAATGTGTCAGACCTATCAGAATACAAGCTATTTTAATGTCCATCATATTTCATCATTACAAAAAATTGTTTCAATTGTCAAAAATAGATCTAACTTAAAAGTGATAGATATGATCTTATTTCCAGAAGACGATATCCTAATACGAGAAATCGAATCATGGAAAGGTTTTGCTGATATGTTATGTTCGGAGGACAGAAGATTATTTTTACAAATGCTAAATGATTGTCATAGATATAGTAATGCCATAAATGCCAAGGGAGAACCATTCCCAGCTGAAGCTTTATTGATGACTCTAGTATTTATACAACACAAAATGATTAGTTGGTTAATAAAATATCGATATAAGAAATTAAAATAATCTAATCTTTCATTACCTAGAAAAGGATAAATCAATAATAATCACAACCACAAATCAGATATTCTAATTTCAATCAAAGAATAAATAAGATATGTCAAATTTCATTGTTAATGGTGAGTGTACTTTGGCGCGATTCTTGGTTAAAACCCCTCTCAATCTATGATATTGAAACAAAATTTTGTAAATCCTGTAAGAGAATTTTAAAAGATAAAGACTTCGTTACTTCCTGTGAATTTTGCGAAATTGGTATAATGCACGACAATTGTGCTAATGAACACATCTTGAAAAAACACAAGGCAGAAGTTAGGAAGAAAATAGAACTACATAGGGATAAACCATTACATGATTTTCAATAATCACTGCCTGTTTAGAATTTACTAAATATAGCATGTACAATTCTTGCTCAAGAGATGACCTATCTAAATTTCTACTTCGCTAACCAATATTACGTGTTAAAAATCTGTGTGAAGGAAAATCCAACGTCATGTTCTTAATTTAAGTATCGAACAATACATTCATTTAGATATTTGCATTAACTCTACGGGTTTACAGAGTGTGATTTTAAGTTCAAAATAATGCACAAAATTGCAACTATAATGCACAAAATTGAAACTATTTGACCGAAAAGATTATTTAGAGGATATAATGAATTCTATGAGGATGAACAAATACGTACATGTTTTGCTGGTTTTTGCAATTGTATTTACAGCAATGCAACTTTTAACATGGAGTACGGCAGAGGCTGGGAAGAAATATCCTAAATTAAGAGCAGACGCGGGTGAAGATTTCAAAACATTAGAAAAGAAAGAAGTTAAACTAGATGGTTCCGATAGCAAAGGTGCCTTTAAAAAATTTGTAGATTTTGAATGGGAATTGGTCAGAGTAAATGGTGCCAAGGTACAAAATAATCAACCTATTGAGATAAACAATGACGATAAAAAAACAGCATCATTCATGGCTCCGGATGTCCCTTCAGGCGAAGTCACATATGAATTCAAACTCAAAGTAAAGGACGAAGTTGATAGAGAAGACGATGATATCGTCACCGTACATGTGATGAACCAACAAGTTCCTGTTGGACCTACCTGACGCTAAAGAAAGACGCTGATTTAGAAACCAGACAAAGTAGCTATAGTGATGAAACTGAGATCCAGTTTCATCTACCTATTTATTTATTCATATATTCACTCCACTTTTCATTTCCATTAGTTTTTGAACTCGCTTTTCCACTGGTGGATGTGTGGAGAATAGATTAGCAATAGAACTTCCAGAAAGAGCAGGAATAATAAAGAATGCATTCAATTTTTGAACATTTTCTAATTCTTTTGGGGGAATGACTTTGATTTTGCCACTTATCTTGAGAAGAGCACTCGCCAATTTATCCGGTTTCCCGGTCATGATTGCTCCACCTCTATCTGCAGAAAATTCTCTATACCTTGAAATTGCTCTAATAATCAGGAAACTTACTACCCAAGTTGTTATTGCAACTAGCAATACAATTGCGCTAGTACCGGCAGTGTTTCGATTTCTGGTTTGTAATCCACCAAATAATCCAAATCGAACAAGATACCAGGCAACAGTAGAAAATACGCTAGCTAAGGTTAATATTAGAACATCCCTGCTCCTTACGTGGCTCAATTCGTGCCCTATTACTGCTTCAAGCTCATCATTGTCCAATAGATCTAAAATACCTGTAGTTACTGCAACCAGAGAGCTTTTAGGACTCTTACCTGTCGCAAATGCATTGGGAACAGGGGAATTAACCATTGCAACTTTAGGCTTCGGGAGTCCATTATTGGTGGAAAGACTTTCCACAATTCCATGTAGTCTAGGATATTCCTCTTTTGATACGATCTTAGCACCAGAACTCCATAGAACTATCTTGTCAGAGAAATACCATTGTGCTAGAATCATAGCAGATGCAATTATCGCTAGTGGGATATATCCTACTCCAAGATAGTGAAGTATGCTCAGGAATACGATATATAGTACTCCTAAAATTACGAAACTTAGCATCATTCTGGCATTAAGACCAGCGTCTCCCTTCCAAACTAGAGCCATGAATTATGTATCGAGAATATAGCATATTTCCTTAATTAATCTAGTGTATTTTATTTTCCTTTTAGTGGGAAATTGGCCCATCATTTATAGGTCTAAAATGAGAATATGAAATAGTACAAGTGCCAATCATAACTGCTAAAGAGCAAATAAGCAATAGTAACATGCTATCACAGTTGAAGGATTTTAACGAAGTGTTTGAGTTTGTAAAGTCCTCTGTTAATTCAATATATGAAATGAAACGAGCTGGTTTGAGCTTGATGCTTCATAACATGCCTACAAGAGTAGGAGCTTATCATGTATTAGGTTCAAATGTAATTGCCGTCAACAGCATCCTGCTAGACCTGGTAAAGAAATACTCAACTTCCAACGATGAATACAACTCTTATTTATTTACGGTACTTTTACACGAGTATCTACATAGTTTCGGAATTTTGGATGAGTATAAGGTTAGACAAATGAGCGTTGAACTTTGCGAAAAATTCTTTGGGGAAAAACGCACAGTAACAGTTATGGCTGAAGATCCTTTGAAAATTTTTCCTCAATTAGGACTTGTAAGCAATGATAAATTTGAAAATAAATACGAAATAATCAAAAACTTTGATAACTCAAACCAAACTTACATCCAGTAGAATAAAAAAATGAATATGATTTTTTATCCTGGTTATACGTCTACATCTTACTTCAATTCTGAAAGCCATTATTTTTTGAATTCGATTAGTTCACAAAATTAAAGAACAGTGAAAGAACAAGAGAAAAAAATATTATCTTAATTTAGAACTTTAATTGGTTCTAATTCCTCTTTTTCTTGCTCTTCCTTTTCTGCAAGGTTTTTACTTTTTTGTTTTATCCTCTCTGGGATTTCAAAATCGTAGCACATTTTGATCTGCCTATATTAGCGCAATTGTACTATAAAGCATTTTTGAAAAGCGAAAATTTTGTAAATGCCTTTATCCTGTCATCATCGCACTTTTTATCATGTTTTTTAATGTACTTTTTCATACCAGAAAAACTCCTTGAAATCCATTTTATGGATGAACGGCTCTGACAATCTACTAATAGTATTATCTTGCATAAATAAATAATGTGCAACACTACTGTCGTCATAGGTAAAGAGCTTTCAAATTATTCCTTTGGTGAGAAACATCCACTGAATTCTAGCAGACTTGAAGCATTTTGGTCAAAACTCACTCTTTCAGAGGCTATGCGTTCAGGTAGTTTGAAACTACTTTCACCTGCTCTAGCCGATGAAAGGACAGTATCCTCTTTTCATGAAAATGATTATATCAATTTCGTAAGAAAGTCTTCAGTAACTGGGTCTGGATATCTCGATTCAGGAGATACGCCTTCCTTTAAAGGAGTATTTGATGCTTCATTGTATGTGGTGGGGTCTACACTGTTGGCCCTAGACACTGTAATTAATAAAACGAACGGGATTGTTCATGCATTTAATCCCATTGGAGGTCTGCACCATGCAAGAAGGAGTGCAGCTGCCGGTTTTTGTGTCTTTAATGACATAGGGATTGCAATAATGCATGCTAGGAAGAAATATAATTTAAAGAAAATTTTGTATGTTGATATTGATGCCCATCATGGAGATGGTGTATTCTACGAATTTGAAGACGATCCTGATATACTCATAGCTGATATTCATGAAGATGGTTCATTTTTATATCCTGGGACTGGTTTTGAATCAGAAACCGGTTTAGGTGCTGCTAAAGGCACCAAGTTAAATTTGTCTCTACGTCCGGGAGCTACTGATCGTGATTTTTTATCAGCATTTATGAAAATCGAAAATTTTATTGGATCTATGAAATTCGAACTCATCATTTTTCAGTGTGGGGCGGATGGTTTATCAGGAGACCCATTAACACATTTGAAATATACTGATAAATCACATGAATATGCTGCTAGAGTACTTCATAGGATTGCTCATGAAAAATCCAGTGGAAGAATTATTGGTCTCGGTGGAGGAGGTTATAATGTACAGAACGTAGCTAACGCCTGGAATAAGGTGGTAGAAGTTTTTGTTTCTGATGATTCAATGATGAAATCATGAAACCTGTATAGCGTATAGTGCATTTAGCCAGGTCACAGGCCGCTAATTAAAGTTAATTTTCAAATTCAAATTGGAGGTCAGATTGCTCTAATTCACTGGCTTTTACAGAATCTAGATACATAATTCAATTTGCCCAATTTGAGTCTCATCGAATTTGGTTTCATTAAAAATTTTAGTAATTATTGTTAGTAAATGACATGCCTATAAGAAAGATTTTTTATTTAGTAAGGCTAAATGAATAACGGCTGAATAATTACAATGTCCAATTTAAAAAAATATTTGATACTGTTAGTCTTGGGTGTCTCTATATTTATTTTATATCCACCAACGGTTGTTACACTATCATTCGCACAGAATAACGAGAGAGTAGTTATTTCTGTGTCCAATTCAAGCTTTGTGCCTCTAACAAATACTGACGCAAATCAAGTCAGAGTAGGAGTAGAGTATACTATTGAGGATGAATCAATAGAAAATGAAATGATAAATGCAGTGATGAAGGTGTATGCTCCAAATGGATCATTGATACGGACTACTTCTATTCCAAGCGGATTTACTCCTCAAAGCGATGGTGGCGTAGAAGAACTAAAGACAACATTTCATGACAAGTCGATGCAAAGTATATTGGCAAATATAACGTTCACCGACGTGACTAAGAGAACACCAGTATCAAATGTACTCACCGTGAACCTTGATCTTGAAGAGGCTCCTGTAAGTGCAGGTGCACCTACACCAACACCTACGTCTAATACATCGTCTCTAGAGAATTAAGAATGTTAAAGTTGCTTAATTGAAGCACTATTCTCTTTTTACTCAAACTAGAAACAAATAACATCTCGCTAGGTTGTTTCCATGTTGTTAACTACTTAAATACTATTTCTCCCTATAATTTTCCATGTTATCAGTATCATGTAGAGAAGTTGGAGTAGACTGTGATTTTGTAGGAAAAGGTGAATCAGAGAAAGAATTGATGGACAATTTAATTGAGCATGCAATCAAAGATCACGGATACACACGTGAGGACGTACTCAAACCTGAGATGCAGGAAAAAATCAAGGCCCATATTCATCAATCATAAGATAATATAGTTCGTCACTACTCAGGGTAATTATGCTATGATGCTGTTATTGTTACTGTGAAGTGAAACTATAATATCACTTACCCATTTCCTAGTATCGTTCAAGACATTCGTGTCGATTAATGAATGACCGTTGGGTCCTGACTATTCATTCTAGTACTGGTCATGAATGCTTGCTTATTTCCTTACCTTTGGATCTCTGGATAAGATAATTATGCACAACACAATAAATGCTACCTGAAATACTTCTACTGCAATTGCTGTCTCGCCAATCGAGCCTCCTCGACCGTTAATAGGATTGCCTGGAAATCTTGTAACAACCCAAATAATGATGAATGTCAGAGTTCCTCCAATACCTACATAATACCATGCTCTACTCCAACCCATAGCAGTAGGAAGAACCCAAAATACCTGAGCTAATCCGCCGATAAAGAATAATATACCCGTGTTAAAATTTCTATCAATTTGGTTTGCAACCAATGAGAGATGCAAAATTCCTGCAATAAGTGTACTTCCAGCAGCTCCATATCTTAATAGAGTAAAATTTTCTCTCATATCGGATCGTATTGCATTTATTTATTGCGTTATAAAAAAGAATCGGTCATCAATTCCTAATATGATGCAGTAAGTCTGTATAATGAGTATAAATCCATCCGATTTTGTTATAATTGTTACCTAACAAGATAACTAATTCTTTATTGAATTTTTTTAAAATCAAGATTTTGTAGTTGATGTCTCACTTCAAATATTATTCGATCGTGTTGACTATCCTAAGAGAGTTAATTCTGAGATTTTTATGCTATTTCTCGAGTAGACATATAATGATAAACAAAAATTTACTCTGGTGTTACTTTGATTTAATATTGTTTATTCATATAATTTTGTGTTAGATAGAATTTCATTTTGATCCATTTTTTACCTATATCGTGAATTCTTACAAGAAAATGAGATTATTACAAGTAAAGATAGCTTGGCTTTACCTACAAGGTGTAATAAGCTTGCATAAAAAATATAAATAATATCCTGTATTATCATGTGTTGAACAAAATATATTCTGGAATTTTTTTCCTGGTTATCCTAGTTGGTTCAGGAATAGTATCAGGCACTTTTGTGAAATTAGTAGAGGCTCAATCTTCTAACACAGTAACGAATGTTACGGATCTTACTAGATTAGATTCTAATGCTGGTGTTGATTTACAAAATGAAACTGTAAACTATTATGATCAAGCAAATGGATATCTAGTATATCCTAGCGCACCAAACGAGAACAAGAGTGGGAATAACAACGGCACACTTCCCGCAGTTGTTATGATACATGAAAATAAGGGTCTAAATGACCATATCAAGAATATGGCAAATCTTTTAGCTAGAAATGGCTATGTGGTATTAGCTGTCGATTTGTTTAAAGGCGAGGTTACCACTGATCGAAACCGTTCATCGGAGCTAACTCAGTATATCAGAGATAATCCAGATATTGCAACCGTTAATCTACAATCAGCTGTAAAGTACCTTGCTTCACTTCCAAATGTTAATGCAGAGAAAATAGCATCATTAGGGTGGTGTTTCGGAGGAGCACAGTCATTACAGCTTGCCCTAAACAGTCAGGATCATCCCCTCTCAGCTACTATCATATATTATGGTCGACTGATAACAGACAATGCAACTCTTGCAAAGATAAAATGGCCAGTACTCGGTATATTTGGAGATCAAGATAGCTCTATACCGGTTGATACAGTGAAGGCATTTGAATCGGCATTAAATTCCAACAACATACCAAATGAGATATACATATTCAAAGGAGTTGGTCATGCATTTGCAAACCCCTCTGGTGATAATTATGCTCCCACGGAAACTAAAGATGCATGGGACAAGACATTGTCATTTCTTGATAAACACCTGAATATGTGAGTTTAATCCTATGGTAACATCTTTGATTATAAGGAGATATATTCTTCTTCCATTGTAAAGATGACGGCATACTACTATTGATTACTGTTAAATGTAAAAATGCAATCTTTGCTTACATTTATTTGAATTGCAACTGGCAGCCTTTGCTATTTAGGCTTTAAGGTGATTCATTGCAGTTTTTATTCTACACTGGTTTTTATAAGTGAATATCACATGAACCAATATTGCAAAAAAGAAGTTTTGTATCTATAAAGCAAGAACCAAATGAAAAGTACAAAGATAAATTCACTAGAGATTTCATAATTAAAAATGTCTTAGATAAAAATGATTCAAATGAACAGGAAATGTATTATGTAACATTTAAGGATGGGTGTAGGACTAGACCTCACATACATGCCTCAGAACAGATATTGATTGCCACTGAAGGAAGGGGTATCGTAGTATTCACAAAAAGAATAATGATTGATCCCGATGACATTACTAAAACAGAGATAGCAATTGAAAAGACTGTAATGATGGAAAAAGGTGATGTTATTTGCATTCCGGCCTTTATGTTGCACTGGCATGGATGCAAAGATAGAAACGAAGACTTTACTCATATTGCAGTACGTAAGAGGACACAGTTAGATAATATCTGGTTCTGAAAGCTCTGCAATATAGGATATGAATGAACTTGCAATTCTAATATTTGTTGTAATTCTAGTATACGGCTAGGCAAAATCAGCATTTTGAAGTGTATATGCCAGGGGATGAATCTGGTTTTTCAGATGGATGTAAGTTAAAATATCTGAATCGGAGTCAGACTTTTGCGGCAGGGTCCAATGAATTTGTATTTGACGAGCATGCTTTTACATTGTTAGCAAGATCTTTTAACTCGTCTTACACGAGACATTGCCGATAAATTTACCAAACGGTGATTCGTAAGTTTGTTTCTATTCCTCTTCATTTTCCTCTTCATTTTCACCTTCATCTTCACCTTCATCTTCACCTTCATCTTCACCTTCATCTTCACCTTCATCTTCACCTTCATCTTCTGTAGCCGCCTCCGCCATAGCCGCCATACCACTGAAGACATCAATAACGGATTCAGGGGTGCCTTGAGGATAATATTTAGTGTTGAACTTATTCATATCTGTTTGATTGTATATCATTTTTAATTCATCAATTTTCCATAAGTCCAACCATATTCCAGTCTCATCGTGGATGAAATTGCACGTATGGGTAAAGAATTGTTTTAGTTCGGGCTCGGAGCCAACATCTCTCTCTTCAGACAATTTCAAAAAGATCATTCCACTATAGAAACTCGAATAACAATCCGTAAATGTTCTCGGCTGAGATTCTATTACTGTGTTGTTTGTTCCATTATTAAGTGGTTGTCCATTTACTGTATTTACTGTTAGAATAAGTGCCGTCAATAGTCCTACGACCACTAACAATTCCTTCATTTCAGGAGAGTTAATACGGGCCCTCTTATAAAGTGAAGTCTAAACAAACAGTAATTTATCGATAATAACCTGTACAATCTTATATCAAAATCAATATCGTACGACATCTTGTATGTTATTAAATGAAATCACTTCATATGTGAATACGAATCGAGCCTTCAAATCCGACCAGCTACCTTGATTCTATCCTTAGCAATTAATTCATGCTTCAAATTTCAATTACTCTAAACATACAACTGGTGGAAAGTGTTTTGCTTGAACGATTGAAAAAGTTACAGTCGCCTAAGCTTCCACCAGTCGTTCTTGAACAAACAGATATGGAAACCACAAACATTCACTGGCGTGACTCATGGAATTCTAACTCGTCCCACCAGTAAGTCGTTTATAATTTAGTGTACGACTATTTACGGTTCTTTTGGGATTCCGTCGGGTGGGATGTCTTCTATCCAGGAAAGCAGTCCCACCGGTTTGAATTATTTGTTCTTTATGAAGTAATTTTATTCTCGCGTTCTACTTTTTTGTAACCTTTTAAGCGAGATTCGATTACGATATTTTGATATTATAATCCTAGTGGTGGGCGTCTACTTAGCGTATGAAGCAAATCGCGCCGCAAATAAATTAAAACTAAAGGTGGAAGAAACGCTAACAAGAAAAGTAATTTCATTTTATATTGTAACCCTTTCAATGCTAATATGAATACGTGTGTATACTAAAGATTGCTTAAATTTTTTAGGAACAGTGTATTATGTTCTGGTATGTCCTTGAGTTACAACGGAAAGTGTGACAAATGTGGGAAAATACGTCCTGACATATTGATAGAAGTTTATAAGGAAAGAGGAGACGGTGTGCTTACTCCAATGATTTGGTGTTTAGAATGTCTACGTAGTGGTTAGTCAAATCATTAACAAAATTATTCTTATTTTTTTAAATTAATCTAATTGAAATAATATCCTTTCTGAGTTGTTAACAGATTTCTATAACTTTCTTACCAACTGCTTAAATAAAAGAGCCCCGCTCAGTTGTAACAGTCTAAACACAGGCAACTGGTGGAGGGCTCGGTTGTTTCTTGTTCATTCGACCAGTTTTCCATCCGTTTCTTTATTGTGTTTTTTAAATGTTGTGTTACTAATCTCTAACTGATTAACCTAATTTTTATTTTAAAAAATATTTATGTCATCATCGATAAATATCTATATGAAATTTGAATTACAACGAGATGAAGTAAATACTGGCACTAATAATGTCAATCTGGTATTTCATAAGACAAGCGGCGAACCATTTACTGTTACTTACATGGTAGATGCCGTAGCAAGGGTACCAAACCAATGACTCGTAGCAGGTACAAGCTGGTTATCATTTTGGACGATCAATTAGAAACATCGATTCTTTACTTATATAATTAGCAATTGTGATGATTGATTAAGGAAAAAACATCAGTCAAATCAAAATCTATGAATCTATATGTGGATAATTTTATTTAATATGAACTTGTTTAATCTTACCAATCAATGGAAAGTAATATCAATCAATATTCGTTCATAGCTGATGCAATGCTTGGTAAAATGGCTAGGAAATTGAGAATGTTTGGATTTGATACTATTTACGATTCTAATATTGACGACATGGATATTCTAGATTCATCGAAGTATCAGGGCAGAATAGTTTTAACAAGTGATAGGACATTATTTAAAAGATGTAAAAAAAAGGGAATAGATACGATTCTTACGTACAAAGGAACAGAGTTAGAAAACCTTGTTACTATTTTCAGTGCACTAAATATTAAATCTATTAATTCACGAAAGTTACCCCATTTGTGTACTTGTTGTAATGGATTATTAGGTACAATTATTGATAAGAATTTGATCAAGAATCAAATTCCAGACCGTCTATTGCATTCTAAGAATATATTCTATGAATGCACAAAGTGTAACAAAATCTATTGGATAGGTACTCATCTACAGCGCATTTCTTGCTTAATCAAAGAAATAAACACGAAATTGAAATCTCAAGATTAATTTTGAATTTACGTTAAGTCAGAAGAATTATGATAAAATTACAACTACACCAATATCTTCTGCATATTAGGCACTGGTTTTTGATAAGTCCAAAATAATAACCTGATATTTGAAACCAGCCGATAATATGATGCATATGCAATAGGATTCATAAAGCAGGATTGATCCATAATACCAGAGAACGATGAAGTGTCCATGTTGTGGTGAGAATTTAATATGTGAAAAGGAGACTGATAGGATAAAATCATATAGATGTCTGTCATGTGGATTAAAAAATACTGAACTGAAGAAAAATAATTGATACAATGATCCGTAATGAAAGGCTCCTAGCGAATTTACCCCTATTATGATATTTTCGTACTCCTATCTTTCATAAGGGATCAAGCTCTATGATTTTCGTGACAAGTAATAGTAATTGATTATATCTCCCTCTACGTTCTTCACTTTAATATCTTTAAATCCCGCTTCAGTAATTTTCTTTACAGCCAGTTCTTTACCCCACATAGTACCAAGGCCTTCCCCATTGTAGGCAAGAGAAACGGACATACAGTGCATGGTAGATATTGTATAAAGTGCTGGAGCCAATGGACTATCAATATTTTTGTCCACCATACTTGAGGCTGCTATGTCCTGCATCAAGAAAAATCCATCACTTTTTAAGGATGCATTTATAGCCTTTAGGACCCTTGTAGGTTGGGCTTGGTCGTGGATAGTATCGAACGCTGTTATGAGGTCATACTTTCCTAATTCCTCAACTAATAAGGCGTCCTTAATTTCAAATCGCACGTTTGTCAATCCCATATTCTTGGCTTCTTCTTTTGCTGTGGTAATGCCTTCCTGAGAAATATCACAACCAGTAAATTTGGATCGTGAAAAAGCCTTTCCCATTAAATTAACGGCATGACCTCGCCCACATCCTATATCCAAGACTTCAATGCCATCATTCAATCTATTGTTAATTTCAGGATTTAATTGCAATATCTGATTAGTCAGTTTGCTGTCAAAAATCCTTGCAGTTTCTTCTGCTTGCAGCTGTTGAAATTTTGGATATTCTGAATATGGAAGACCGCCTCCATTTCGAAAGCATTCAACAATCTTGTCTTCTACATTTCCCATTAGTGATACATATTGGGTAAAAACAGCTAAATTATCAATGCCCGATTTTCTTGTCAGGAAAGCAGAATGCTCTTTAGGAAGATAGTATTTCTCTGTCGAGGTATCATATTTGATAATATTTCCTGTTACCATTGCACCTAGCCACTCTCTAACATATCGTTCATCAAGCTTGGCCGCCTGTGCAATTTCTTGACTTGTTGATGGCTCCAGCTGAGAGATAATATCAAACAAGTTAGTCTTGTATCCGATGCTAATCATAAGTGACAGCATTCCACCATTTAGGAACTGAAACATCTTTGAAGCAAATTCTTCTGCTTTAGACTTATCGTAATCTTGTTCTGCCAATTGAAATCATGTGTTAAAGTCATTCAATTTAAATTTGTTGCAAAGACAAAATATATCTTGTCTATTTCCACTCCCAGATGGTCCCCGCTGTTGTACCATTAGGCCAATATTTGTAAACATATAACCCAACCAAATTATCTAGAAATCCGAGCTTGCCTTCTGGATTGCTACTAAAAATCTGGATACCTTAGTATGTTTCAATTCCATTACTGTCTGTTATTCCCACATCTTGTCCAATGTAATTGGCACTCATTTGAAGTATTTCGACCTTGTTCCTATTGTAATATCCAGTGACTAAAATTAATTGCAGCTGCTGATGATTCCATAATTTGTAAATATTTCATTTTTGAATGACATTGAATATCAAATAAGAAGTTAGATTAGATAGTAATGTTACTAGTTCATCCATTCTCTTTCTTCAAGATATCCTATCAGCTTTGTCATCTGTTCCACTCTAACTTTCCCTCCAACATCGTTATGACAAGTCTTATAATGCTTCAATAATAGTGAATGTTCCGCTTCAGAGAGACTGCCTCTTTCCTCGATAAGATCAAAAAATATATTTTCCTTGTCAGTATGTATGGTTATGAATACTGAATATGCATTTAGGAATCTAGCAACCCGTTCCCTTGAATCAATGCCACTATCCCATGATATTAGACTCTGGGCCAACATCTTTGCAATCCGTCTACCAAGTTCATGTTCTATTAAGAATTTTCGAATATCTTCGGAAAAGTTATTCTTATCATTCATGTGTGGAAAATACGCTTACTCTTCCTTGCCATGGTGGAATTTATCTACAAACTCCTGAATAAGCAAGGATATTATTTTGATATCTTCTGCCGGAATATCTACATTGTCATATAATAGGTCAGAACACTTCTTTGCTACCTTACCAAGACGGTTTACTAGAATATGGTCTTTTTTTAGATCTTTGGTGGCATTCAAAGCTATTCAGGACTTGTTAGTCATAAGATAAAAAAATATCAAATTTTAAGATACTCACAAACCATGACAAGAAATGCTTCACGTATAGCCACATTGCTTATTAATATTTATTTAATATTGCCTCCCTTCCATTGTTTATTCAAATTTTGAAAATAGTTGTATCCTGCGACTTTAAACCTACAAATATGATTAGTTTTCTACTATCACATATGAATGGCCAAACGTCAGGAAACAGTCAAGAAATAGAACCTACTGAATTAAAAAAGAAAATAGATAATCATGAGAATATTTTTATTCTGGATGTTCGAACTCCCCAAGAATATGAGGCTTGGAAATTGTCCTACGAAAATCATCAAAATCCCAAGTTAATTCCCGTTGATCGTTTATTTTTGAATGATTCCAATTTGCTAAGGGAGATTCCAAAAGACAAAGAAATTGTAACTCTTTGTGCTCATGGAAATAGGTCAATGATGGCGGCAAGGTTACTCAACCAATTAGGATATAAGGTAAAAAGTGTCAGGGGAGGAATGGCAGGCTGGAATAAGGTCTCCGATGTTGCCGAAGTTCCAGTTCCTATGGAAGCTCCATTCAGAATTTGGCAGATAAGAAGAATATCAAAGGGGTGTATGGGATATATAGTATCTTCAAAAGAAGATAATACAGCTGTAGCGATAGATCCAAGTCGCGAGATTTATGAGGCTTTTCTGAGTGTTGCAAGGGAGAATGGATTGAAAATAATAAAGGTAGTTGACACCCATCAACATGCCGATCATGTTTCTGGAGTAGCAAAGTTAGCCAGAGCTATATCTGAAGAAGGAAATATGGAAACTCTAGCTTACTTTAGCTCTCTGGAAGAATACGATAGCGAAAATACAGAAATTAATATACACTATCTAAAAGATGGAGATGAGATAGAGGTATCAAAGAAAATTTCGCTACGAGCAATTCACACGCCCGGTCACACAAATGGTAGTATATCTTTTTTGATAACATATGCTAATGATACTGACGGAAAGAAAAGCACAGAAGACCTGCCCCATTATTCATATTTATTCACTGGAGATACCTTATTTGTTGACAGTGTAGGAAGACCTGACTTGAGAGAAGAAGCCAAGAAATATGCTTCACTTCTGTACCAAACGTATCATGAAAAAATAGTCAATTTGCCAGAAAATACTTTGATTCTCCCTGCTCACTTCAATGCAAGTTCAATTGCATTGAAGCACGCAGAACCCATATCTGAAACAATTGGTTCACTAAAGAAAAAAATAAAACTTCTCTCTATGAATGAGGATGAATTTGTTCATCTTGTTACTGACACTTTGCCATCAAGACCAATGAACTACAAGACAATTATAGATATCAACAAGAGAATGCTAGCTTTTGATGACATGCAAATGCCTGATTTGGAGGCAGGTCCTAATTCCTGCGCCGTATCTCTAGAACCAAAATAATCAATCTCCATTTCTTCCTGTTACTCTAGTGCTGGAGGTATGTTGTTAAACCCTGATCTGTTTTTCTTGTTGAATAGCTTTACTGTACAGGATTGCTGGTAACGTTAGTTTGACCTGATTTATTTGTATTATCTACTATCTTAGCCTCTCCACCAATGCCGTCGATTTCCACCAAACCCTTCGACTTCAAGACTTCGTTAAGGATGGTAAGATCATAGATGCCAGACAGATCGGGTTCAGTTTTTCCAAGAAATCCTACACTAAAAGCATCCTTTGCGGATTTGAACAATGATTGTTTTATAGGGTCGTTTGTTAATTCCAATCTAGAAAAAGCCTCGGAAAGCTGATCTTCTGGGATGGTCTGTCCGGTCAAACTTTTTAGCTGCGTATTGAAAGTAGTTAATGCCTCTTCTTTATGGGAATTTATCCATTGTGTCTCATTAACATGCGCATCTATTAATTTTCTTATGACATCCGGATTTTGTTGAAGATATTCTGGATTAACAATTATGTTTGCAGTTACAAATTTTCCATCAGGCCATAAGGTGCGTTCATCCAGAAAGAGTCTGCTATTACCTTCCTTTATCAGTTTTTCACCCCACGGTTCAGGAACCCAGGCACCATCAATCTCTTTTTTTAGTAATAATGTCAAGATATCGGGATTCTTAACTGGAAGTATCTCAACATTTCCACCCTTATCCTTTGTCTTGTATCCATTGTCAAGTAAATAGTTTCTAAGTGCAACGTCTTGTGTATTTCCTAACTGGGGTGAGGCGAATTTCTTGCCGGCAAAATCTTGTACTGAATCAATACCCGAATCGTTTCTTACAACAAATATGGCGCCCCCACTTGATACACCAGCAATTATCTTCAGGCTTTTTCCTTCAGAAACGACATAGCCATTTATTGCGGGATTTGGACCAATATATGCAACGTCTACCTGCTTTGCAAGCAGGGCTTCTATAGCTGATGGTCCCGCATTAAAAAGAAAAGTCTTTATTTCAATATTATCGCCCAGTGTTTTCTGAAAATCTCCTTTTCCTATACCAATAACTGCCTGTGCATGGTTAATGTTAGGAAAATATCCTATTTTTAGCACTTTTTTCTCTTGTGAGAATGAATGGTTTGAAATAGATGGTTGTACAATAACTCCTACTGCAATTAGTAAACCTATAATTGAAACAAATAATTTTTTATTCATAGCTTCATTTTTTGTGAAGGCATATTTGAGTCCTTTCAAATATGCATGAATTTGAGAATATATGCGTAAATTGCACTTAAGTTATAAGTATATATAATTAAACAGGATAGAAAGGAATCTTTATTAAGAAATTGCAGTCTTGACTTTTAAAGTTTACCTACTTTGAGGGTTATTTCAATTTCAAGCATTCAACGACCAGAATCGTATAATCCCTTCCCCTCTTAGTGTTTTAGGTTTTAAATTCAATATTTATCATAATAAATTATGGGTCGAACAGTCCCTCCCTTTAACGAACGCTGTGTATTAAATCATAACTAGTCGAATTGATTGTATGACTGTAGATCAAATATTACAACAAGAAATTAAAGATACACAAGTCTGGCTTTCTCGTGAAAAAGATGAGTCTATTTACAAAAATGATATCAAAAAAAGGATCGAATTGATAAACTGGGTACTTGAAAATATGAAAAATCCTGATGTTGAAATTTGCAGTCTTATTGAATGCAGGATGAGTGAAACTATACAGGAAATAAATAAAACTCATTCTATATTTGATTCTGATAAACTGCACAGTGAATTGAGGATTTTAGATTGGATATTCTATCAAGTTTGTATGAGTCGGCAACCATCCATCAAAGATTGAACTCAAGTCCTTTCATGGCCATCAGTTAACTGTTATATTTGATAGTGTCGAATCACTAACTACAATGGCGCGAACAAAACTGCTCTTAGTATTATTCATTGCCTCTGCAGCCTTACTGATATCAGGAGCGATACAAAATAGCGTTATGGCGAATCAATATTCGCAACAAAAACAAGGATATTCTCATCATGACAAAATGATGAAGCCAGGATCGTATGCATTTGGAACTATTGCAAGTTTACAAAATGATGAAAATGGTAATCCTACATGGATAGTTTCAGGTCTTTACAAAGGCAGTGTATCAATGCATAATAAAACACAGGATGGAAACGCTACAGGCAATCTTGCAAATGCAACATTGAAAGCCAAATTTAATATGGTAATGACAAATGGGTCTGCAATGCATGATCACAGGATCTATAACTTTACACTCACAGATATGTCAATGCCAAATAACTCAACAACAGTATTTAATGGGACTGCTACTATAACCATGAGACAAGGACCAGTACCTGATGTCCCACTCAGCATAAAAGCGATGGAGAACAATGTCGTAAGTATATGGGTAGATCCAACCAAGGTACAAAACCACTTTGGGAATACACCAATATTTGGTACAATAGAAAAACTGATAGAAGTACATAAGTAAGTGAAGAGTATTACTATTCTAAGTTACTAACCATATTTTTTTTTATAATATTTTTTGGAATGATCTTCACTTTCAAACCAACTGACCTTTGAGAATCTAACAATTAAAAAGTTAATTATTTATTTCCCATTTCATCATAATTATATTCCTTCTTTTTAATAGGTCTGATGGAAGGGGAGGGTTTATTTTTCAGCCAAACCCGCCTTCTCATCGGGCTTCTTTAGTTAGCGATAAGCTGTAGTTATGATGAATAAGCTGAGATTATGATTTATCATAAACATTGTTTACTAGACCTTATATTCGCTGGTGACGTTATTAATAGTGTTAGTGTTGGTGGAATCAAAACAAATTACTGTTAGTGATGTCGGTGTACCGATGTACGGTAGTACTACGGCCTTGCGACAATTATTACGATCTGAAGGTAATGAGGCGCATGTAGTCAGAATCTCGCCCAAAGGTTACACCCTAGTAAATGGGGTGGATTATTGTTACGTTGGATTAAAATCCAAGGATGGAACTGACTATTCGGTGCAGGCATACGGAAAAGAGGCTATAGAACTTTATGAACAGGCCGTTAACTTACGTTACTGATAAGTCAATAATTCCTAGCATGGCAGACTCTGTAATAATGTACGAAATTGTCAGTGGAACCTTTCTTATATTGGGAAGTATCCTAATCACAATCAGGTACAAGTATCGAGCCCAAAGGCAGGCTAAAGTTTTCCTCAATTCCAAACCAAAAATCGATTGGATGAAAATTACGAGCAAAACTAGGTAACTACTCTAACAGTATTACCTTTGCGTAATTCTGTTTCTATATTAGGATCGTCTTTCAATTAAATTTATCAGTGACTTTCTTACCTCTACCATCTTTCATATACTTAAAACAGTTATCACAATAGCGTTCTACCAGTAATGCGTCTTCAATTTGATAAGATACTTTTTTACTTGGAATTTTATAGCATCTGACGCAGACACCACCGGCCCACTTTCTTATAATTAGATTTCTCTGTTTATCGGATGCTGATCTTTCTAATTGTTTGTTCAGTTCATCCATGTTTATTTCTATATCTTCAATTGTAGGTTTCAACTAAGGCAATTCCTCATGATAGTAAAGTAATCTACCGTTTCCTATCTCTTTCTGTATATCTTCTGGAATTGCTTGTTTATGCTTTGATTTACGTCTACGACCAGATACTATTCTTTTCTACCAGATAGTTTGTAATATATTCAGAGATCTCCTGTTGTTCTAGTTTCAGTAGAGAATCAAAATCCAGTTGATAATGGTTTAAAAACTGTAATAAGGAATATTCGTATATTTGCCTCGTTTGTTCTGAGTTAATAGAGTTTACAAAGTTAGAGTATGCCTCTTTTTGAACTTGCATATCCCATACACTGAAAAGATACAATAAAGAACTAATGATTTAATGACTTTTATCTTCAACTTAATTGCACTTTAATTAAAGTAATGAAAAAGTCATTTATGACTAAGAAAAAAGATAAAAATTTCACATAATTGTCACAAACGCAAGATTGTCTAGCTGAAAATTAAAGTGCATTTAATGCATAACTGTAAATGTAAGCGAAAAATTAGTCGAGCTTCATAACCATTCTGACTTTACAGGAAAGTACACTTTTCTTCTGGTATCATCAAAACTGTTTCGTTCTATGATAAATCCGTGCTTCTTAAGATCTTCAATTGCACTCTGGACTGTCCTTCTAGGCAGGTGAGTGAGATTTATTAGATCACTTTGTCCAATGGGATGTTTTGTTTTTATTAGATAATAAATGAACTTGGAAGCAGGACTGCCGTTTATCTGTTGTTGTGTGAAGGACATTCCGAAAGATGATTTTGAAAGAAAGCCACGACGCTGAGATTCTACGGATGCTATATTGTCTATGCTAACTTCTGCAAGATTTACGCGTTGACCAAATTCCGCTATTAATGCCGATTGTTCAGATGCTAGTGGAGCCTCAAAGATGAAAGTACTAGGTGGATATTTGTTTGTAAGAGCTGCTACATAATTCCATATTACAGAGCCATTCTGATCATATATTCCAACACTGATACCCTCATTGGCTTCCAATGTCACTTTTTTGGCTCCAACGTTCAGTGCATCATCAACTTTCACTAGCGTATTATCGATTCCAAGTTGATGTCTAGGATCTTTTTTCCCTATTTTCCACCTAAATTCTAAATCTTTTGAAATTATTATATCTGAAAATTTCTTCTTCTTATCAATATCTAGATCATTGCTATTTTCACCAATTTCTATGATGTCGAATCCAATCCTTGCAGATTCCTCTATGAATTTGTCAAAATAATTGCCTGATATTGCATATTCTGTAAGGGTACTTCCTGTTGAAACCTTGATATCAAATTCATGATAATACGAAATTCTTTTCTGAAGAAGATTGTCAGAAATTAATAGAGGATACGTATTATGTATCTTAATTTCATCTATAAATGATGCTAGGATTTTGAAGGTCTCCCTATCAAAGAACTGGAGTTTATCAACAGTATGAGTTAGACCCTCATGTCTGGGTTTATTATTATCAACTCTATCCTTGACTAGATCGTCTAGCAATTACCAAGTATAGTGCAAAAATTGCATATATTGAACTTGCGATATTTGATCAAATAGTTAGAAAACCAAAAATCACGAACAATGTGAGCCTAATATTATGGCTTTTTCCACATGGGCAGTACTATGTGACCCGTTATGACTAATACTAGTGTTCATAGATTATCTTCCAATTTTTAATTTAGCATGAATCATGTAATTACTTCAAGAAGGTCTTTCAAAAATAATTCATGAAATTGTAATTGCACCCATTGTTATTTGTCTAGATTGTAATGGAAAGTAGCTCGTTACCTCACTTACGACTGTTCTTCTGATATCATTATGTGACGAACAAACGCTTAATATCTGAATCTAACACAACCAGAGTTCGCTACTTTACTTCGTGTAATTGAATTATTTGCATGTTTTTCATGTTTGATGCTCAAACAAGTTGTGAACCAATTCAAAGACTTTTATACTCTGGTGGGTAATTAGGCTTGTGAGATTTCTAGTAAGGGCACAAATTTCTACTGACGCCGGTAATAAAATGGTGAAGAATCCAAAATTTTTGCAAAATCTTGAAGACTATATGAAGAAAGTAAACGCTGAGGCTGCTTATTTTTTTGAGGCAGGGGGAGAGAGAACATTCGCATTCATAGTTAACATGGATACTGCTGATATGATACCAAGTATAGCTGAACCATTGTTTCAGGACCTCGGAGCAAAGGTTGAATTTCATCCAGTAATGGTATTAGCTGATCTAAAAAAAGCATTGGAACGCTTAGGTTAAACGTTCTATAAATGAGATGTAGAGTCTAATCAGCTAAAAAGTTGTGTGGACGACAATGATGAAATCGCTATACAGGGTTTGCAGGACCATTTATACTGGGTGGTGTCATAAAGATTATCTATGATTTGGCATTGTATTTTAATTTCAGAAATATTAAATCAAAAGATGAATATTAGATAATTAGAATTAATGTTACTAATGCTTGAATTTCATGCTGCTCCACATGTGCTAATTTAGGGAGATTATTTTATTTAGTCATGATGAGTTCTGGAACGTAGCACATTGCACATTCGCTTTTTCCACTTTCTTGTAATGATATTGAGATGCAACCCATTTTCAGAAAGATTCACTAATAAGTCCATTGTATGTTGAAAGTAATGTACATGTCTGAAGACAAGCTATCTCAACTATCAAATTTTAAGTACGTTAACATTGAAACTTACAAGAAAAATGGCTCTGGAGTTAGAACTCCCATCTGGTTCATAATTTACCAAGGTTTTATATATTTTAGAACAGATGCAAAATCAGGCAAGGTAAAGAGGATTAGGAACAATCCACATGTCAGGATTGCTCCCTGCGATATTCGTGGAAGCGTTAAAGGAGACTGGTATGAAGGGAAAGCAAAGTTTGCTGATTCCGCAGAATCGTCAATTGTATATTCTATGATTGATAAGAAATATGGGTTTATAACAACTCTGATTAGATCATTTAACAAGATTAGGGGTACAAATCCCATAATACTGGCAATAATGCTGGACTAGACTCGGAATTAATATCCTTCATAATTTGGTATTATTACCTGAAATTCAGAATTATTTATTTTTTGTTTATGACAAGATCCCCTACGCAAAGTTACTTGAAACTGTATCAAAAAATGGCTAATTGCTGACAGTATTATCTAGCCTGGTCAGAGATTACAACCTTACTTAAATAGGATATTATTTAATATAGAATATGGAAATGGAAAAGGAAACAACTGGGAAAGAAAGCAGTTTTATTGATAATTCTGATGAAACCAGCGCCAAGGATCGATCAATAAGACTTGTGACAAAAAGTAATGAAACTGCAGAAGGTGATGGCTTTGTAGTACATAGATCCTTTCCTTCACAGTCTATTCAAAATCTAGATCCCTTCTTACTGTTGGATGAGATGGGTCCTCTAGATTTGTTACCATATGAGAGTAAAGGCTTTCCCGAACACCCGCACAGAGGTTTTGTAACTGTTACATACATGCTTGAAGGAAGATTCGAACATAAAGACTCTCAGGGAAACTCTGGAAAGCTTGGACCTGGCGATGTTCAGTGGATGACAGCTGGATCTGGCTTGGTTCACTCGGAAATGCCAGAAAAAGAGTTTGCTAAAAGTGGCGGAATGTTGCATGGATTTCAGCTATGGATAAATCTTCGCAAAACTGACAAGTGGAATAAACCGGATTACCAGGATGTTCCTTCCACAAGAATTCCTCAAGTCAGTACTCCTGATGGTAAAGTATCGGTTAAAGTTATAGCAGGAAATTTCGGTGACGCTAAGGCAGTAATCAATACTTTAACCCCAATTTTGTACTTGCACTTTACCGTGCAACCAGGAGGAGAAGTTGTGCAGTCCGTTCCTGAAAATCTTAATGCATTTGCGTACGTTATTGGTGGTAAAGGTCTTTTTGGCAAGGATAAAACAGCGGTCGGTGAAAAGAACTTGATTGTGTTCAAAAATGACGGTGGAAATATTTCAATTAGAGAATCGGATAATGCAAAATCTCCTCTGGATGTATTGCTTGTCGCAGGAATGCCCCTCAATGAACCAATAGTACAGTACGGACCATTCGTTATGAATACTCGAGAAGAGATAGATAAAACATTGGAGGATTATCGGAATGGTAGAATTGGAAAGATTGATTTTTAAAAAGTATTAGGGCATTCCTATTCTATTCATTTTTATTTTTTTTATTTTGTATTGCTTTACGTGTTTTCATAAAATTATGCACTAGTATTTTTAACCCCTCCCCGCCTCATAGAATCCTTTCTTATTATATAGTTCATAATTGGTAAGATTGAGATCATGTTGCATCTAACTGTTTATCAGTGTATAAAAAAATCTAGAATAAAGAACTACAACAAGCTACTTTTATGTCACAGCATCCGAGTTGATAAATTGTATCTAAACTCATTATAATAAAATGATATCTGGTTGGTTATTTGATGCATATGCTTTAAATGGCAATATGATTTTCTGGATAAAAAAATCTAATTCTTCTACAACCATAAGGGTGGAAGATAAGAGTTGGAATCATAAAATCTATGTTGCCTCTGACATGTTTTTGTTAAAATCTGTCATAGAGAACAATGAAATACTTTCCATGATAAAAGAATATCATTTTCCTTCAAGATATGAAT
>Ga0105092_10000166_pt1 | contig 32183 bp, 33 predicted proteins | sample PPLLak2March2015_FD_87021 | JGI IMG/M metagenome (GOLD analysis project Ga0105092, IMG submission 87021) | Freshwater sediment microbial communities from Prairie Pothole Lake near Jamestown, North Dakota, USA - PPLs Lake P7 Core (1) Depth... | ecosystem: Environmental > Aquatic > Freshwater >... | reverse complement strand
CGCAATGAGGAAACTGTTCGAGAGGGCTCGCGCAAAAGACAATGGCACAGCCATGGTCCTGGTCGCCATGTCGATGGTGGTCCTGTTGGGGATGGCAGCCTTCGGCACCGACCTGGCTTGGTTTTATCTGAACGCCAGCCGGGTGCAGCGGGCCGCGGACGCCGCGGCCCTCGGCGGTGTCGTCTGGCTGCCCGCCAACACCGGCACGGCCAACAGCACTGCCCTCGCAACCGCATTGCAAAATGGATACAACGACGCCGACGCCGATGTGGTGGTCAGCTCCGGTGCAGTGTCCGGCGAGCCGAACCAGCTCGGTGTATCGGTCCAAGACGTGGTGCCAACCTTCTTCCTCGGCGCCATTGGGATCGACACAATGACCATCGAGCGCGCGGCGGTGGCCGAGTACATCCCGCCGCTGAAGCTGGGCAGTCCTTCGGGCCAGTTCGGCAACGCCTGCGCCCCCGGGTCGGCCGGCTGCGCCTCCGGACAGCCCAACTTCTGGGCCAACATCCACGGATGGTTCACAGATACCACCATGGGTGATGCCTACACATCGCATTGCGTGGGAAGCTCGGATGTGCCCACCTGCACCGCAAACCCGATAGCGCGACCGAATGGCTATCTCTACGGAATCGAGAGGGGGACCGGCAGCTTCACGATCCAGGGTCTCGATCTCAGATTCTTCAACACCTCCGGTGGCAATCCAACCAGTGACACCATCCGCACCGGTGACCGTGGGTGCGAGGACTGGACCCCGAGCACGGCCACGACCTGTGGGCCGACCATGCTGGTCAGGCTCTACGCTCCAGACCCCACGCCACTCGACCTCTCCGACAATGCCGCCCCCTTGTGCACGGCCACGCTCACCCCCACCGGGCAGGCACTGCCGACAGCCGCCTACAGCTGGGCAACGCCAAACGGCAACGCATGTTGGACCCAGTCCGGCGCCGGGATCTATGTCCTCCAAGTGGCAGTTCAAAACCCCGGCAGCACGGTCGACCGGGCCGGTCTGAATCGTTACTCCGTCCGAGCCAACAACAACGGGGCCAAGCTGTTCGCCCTCGGTGACTTCTCGATCTACAACAACGCCAGCGGCACCACGACCTCCTTCTACCTGGCAGAAGTGCCCACCTACTACCACGGCAAGACCTTCGTGATAGAGCTCTACGACGCCGGTGAGTCGGCTGACAATGGCACTCTGGCCGTGGTCGATCCCACGGCGAGCGTCTTCAACGACGGCCAGTGCCGGATTTACAGCCGCAACAACCCGAGCGTGGCCTGGAACCTGCAAACGACCATCCCCAGTGGCTCCAACTGTCAGGAAACGGTTACCCCCGGTGAGTACAACGGGCGCTGGCTCAAGTTCGAGATGGATCTACCACCGGCGTACTCGTGCTCCAACTGTTGGTGGAAGATGAGCTATTCCTATCCGACGGCGGTGAACGACACCACCACCTGGCGGGCCTACATGATTGGGAACCCGATCCACCTCATCGACTGAGGCATCGCGCTTCTAGGCTGACGGGATGCTGCCTCCACCCGACTACATGCCCGCGTTGATCACGCCCTTCACGCGGGGCGGAGAGATCGACACCAGGGCGCACACCACCAATCTCCGGTTGCTGGCCGCAGCGGGCATCGACGGTTTCGTCATCGGTGGGTCGAACGGGGAAGGGCCCTATCTGGAGCCCGGCGAGCGACTCCGGCTGGTTAAGGCCGGGCGCCGACGGAAGTCCCATTTCATGGTCGGGATAGCGGCCGAATCGACGCGAGTCGCACTGAACCAGGTTGGGGAGGCAATCGAAGGCGGCGCCGACAGCATCCTGGTAATGACACCGACCACTCTCACCCGGGGCCGGGACGAGGCGGTTCTCCGGTTCTACAAGACGATCGCCGACACGTCGACGGCACCGATTTTCCTCTACTCGGTCCCATCCGTGACCGGGTACAGCCTCCCACTGGAACTGGTGTGGAGGCTCTCGCGGCACGACAACATCGTTGGGATGAAGGACTCGAGCGGTGATGTGGTCCGGCTTCAGTCGATCATCGATGCGTCGCCGTCGGATTTCGTCCTCTATTCAGGGTCCTCACGGGCCCTCACCGCAGCGATGGCGATCGGGTGTCACGGGGCCATCACCGGGTCGGGCAACTACGTGCCCGAGCTGGTGCTCCAGACTCTGGCCGCAGCCAAGGCCGACCCCGCCAAGGCGAGAAAGCTGCAGAAACGGCTCAGCGCCATAAGCTCCGATGTCGAGGCCCATGGGGTTCCTGGTGTCAAGGCCGCAGCCAAGGCGGCGGGTCTCGATCCGGGGCACCCCAGGGAACCTCTGACCAGGCTCTCCCGGGGAGCCGAGACCTCCATCGCCAAGCTGATCTGATACATGGCGGGGTCTGTACCATTGACGCCTCCAATCACCAAGGAGTCGGAGCGTGTCGAAGTTTCTCAGTGACGAGTGGGCGTCGGAAGTCACATCCGCCCTCAACAGCCATGACGGATTCAAGAACGCCATTGGGGAAGCCGAGCTCGGCATCCAATTCAGCACCACCGATGCCCCCGACGGTGAAGTCGACTACTACCTGCAGGCCGGGGGCGGCAACGCCACCATGGCCCTCGGGACCCTCGAAGGCGCCGACGTGACGGTCAAGCAGACCTACGACACCGCCACCGCCATCTCCAAGGGCGATCTGAACACTCAAAGCGCCTTCATGACGGGCAAGCTCAAGGTTTCGGGGAACCTGGCCAAGCTGATGATGCATCAGGGCGCTATCCAGCAGTGGGGCGCCGCCGTGTCCGATCTCGACGTCGAATACTGACAATCCGATCCACGACCTGTCGAAATTCTCGTTTGCTCTTCGTCATAGCGCCGTAAGTCGTCCCACCACAGAAGGGAACCAAGGATGCCCAAGTATGCAGCCCTCATCTACGGATCGGCCGACACCCAGGGGCAAGGTACTCCTGAAGAGCTCGAGCAGGTGATGAACGAGTACAACGAGTTCAGCCAGGCGTCCGCAGAGGCGGGAGTCATGATTGGTGGTGAGGCGTTGTACGACACGAATACGGCAACGACCGTCCACATCCCTTCTGGGAAGGGTGGTGAGCCGGTGTTCACCGACGGGCCCTTTGCCGAGACCAAAGAGGTCCTCGGAGGTTTCTACCTCTTCGAGGTCGCGGATCTCGACGAAGCCCTGAAATGGGCGCAGCAGATTCCCGGCGCCTGGTACGGCAGGGTCGAGGTGCGGCCCGTCGTCGAGTGGGAGGATCAGCCGGGGGCCTGAGCCTCACCGTCCCAATGGCAAGACTCTTGAACGACGTTCTCCGTCGTGGCATCTTGGCGGTGTGACCGTCTCGGAATCCGATCGTCACGACCTCTACAATGGGTTGACCGAATTGCTCGGTCCGCGACGAGCGGAGACCCTGATGGCGGCACTTCCTGCTTACGACATCTCGGAGTTGGTCACCAAATCCGATCTGGCGTTGTTCGGTGCCGAGCTCCGCGCCGAATTCAAGTCAGACTTTGCGGAGGTGAATGCACGCATCGATCGGCTATATCTCGCCACGCTGAGCGGGTTTGTCGTCACCCTCGGGACGATGGTCGGTTTCTTCCTGGCGAACTAGATCAGGCCGAGCTCTCTGACCGCTTCTCGCTCCTCGGTGAGCTCTGCAACCGATGCGTCGATTCGCTTCCGGGAGTAGTCATCGATCTCGAGACCCTGGACGATCTCCCATCGGCCATTGCGACAGATGCAGGGGAACGAGGACATCAGGCCGTCGGGGACGCCATAGGAGCCGTCTGAAGGGACTCCCATCGAGACCCAGTCGCCTTCCGGTGTGTCGTGCCACCAATCACGAACGTGGCCGATGGCGGCATTGGCTGCCGAAGCCGCCGAGGAAGCCCCTCTCGCTTCGATGATGGCGGCGCCGCGATTGGCGACGGTTGGGATGAACTCGTCGTCGATCCAGACCTGATCGTTCACCAGCTCGTGGGCGGGCTTGCCGTCGACTTCGCAATGGAACAGGTCGGGATACTGAGTCGACGAATGGTTGCCCCAGATCGTCATGCGCCGAACCGAGGTCACCGGCCTGCCCAAGCGTTTGGCCAGCTGTGCCACCGCCCTGTTGTGGTCGAGCCGGGTCATCGCCGTGAAATTGGATGGGTCCATTCCTTTGGCGTTGTTCATGGCGATGAGCGCGTTGGTGTTTGCCGGGTTGCCCACGACGAGGGCCTTGACATCGGGGCGGGCTGCTGCGCCGATCGCTCGGCCTTGAGTGGTGAAGATGGCGCCATTGGCAGAGAGAAGATCGGAGCGCTCCATGCCTGCTGTCCGCGGCATGGCACCGACGAGAAGGGCGATCTCGGCGTCCGCGAAGGCGGACTCGGGGTCGTCGGTAGCGACGGTTCCCTCCAACAGGGGAAAGGCGCCGTCCTCCAGCTCCATGTTGACGCCGTCGAGCGCCCCAAGTGCCTGGGGGATCTCGAGCATTTGGAGGATGACCGGCTGGTCCGGGCCGAGCATGTCCCCGGCGGCGATCCGGAAGACGAGGCTGTACCCGATCTGCCCGGCCGCTCCGGTCACTGCCACGCGTACTGGTCGTTCGCTCATCGCGTCGAAGTTATCCCCGAGCCGGGAGTCACATGAAATCCAGTGCGACGTCGAGTTGTGGCGCCGAATGGGTGATCCATCCCACCGAGATGATGTCGACGCCGGTCTCCGCAAGGAGACGGACGTTCTCGAGCGTGACGCCGCCCGACGCCTCCAACGTGATGCGACCCTCTGTCATCTCGACCGCCTGGCGCAACATCTCCGGGCCCATGTTGTCGAGCAGGACACGGTCGGCGTCAGTCTGGAGGACCTGAGCAAGCTGTTCCAGGCTGACCACCTCGACCTCGATCATCACTCCCGGGCGTACCTTTGCTCGCGCCGCCGCGACCGCGGCGGCAATGTCACCGGCGGCGACGAGATGGTTGTCCTTGATCAGGACCGCGTCGTAGAGGCCGAATCGGTGGTTCATACCGCCTCCGACTCGGACCGCATACTTGTCGAGCGCCCTGAGCCCCGGCATCGTCTTCCGGGTGTCGGAAATACGTGCCCCAGTCCCGGCGACGGCCTCGACCAGCTGCGCCGTTGCCGTGGCCACACCTGACATCCGGCCCAATAGGTTGAGCGCCGTTCGCTCCCCACCGAGGATCGACCGTGAGTGTCCCGAAATGCCAGCGACGTGCCCTCCGCTGTCGACACGATGGCCATCGTCCACCGTCGGCTCGAAGCGCACCGACGGGTCCAGCGCCTCGAACACGTATCCCGCGACCTCGATACCGGCGATCACGCCGGGCATCCGGGAGACGAAGACACCCTTGCTCTCCGCGTCCTTGGGGACACACGAGTCGGAGGTGATGTCCCCCTCGGCACCGAGGTCCTCGGAGAGGGCACGACCGACGACCTCGACGTAGTCGGCACGAAGCATCAGCTCACCGCCGTCATCTGGGCCCTGGTCGGATCGATCAGGGTCCGGTGCTCCTGCATCGGATCGGGCTCCGGGTAATCGGCCCGGTAATGCCCGCCCCTCGACTCGGAGCGCCGAAGCGCAGCCAGGATGACCATCAGCGACAGCTCGAGGGCGACCCGACCGGCGATCGTCCGACGCAGGACCGAATCCAGCTCGAGCAGATGGCTCCTCGCCTCCCAAAGACCCGGCCCGGTGCGCACGAGGCCTACCCGGTCCCACATGATCTGACGGAGGTCCTCGAGAGCGGGGCCGGCCACTAACGGCAGGTCGAACGCCTCCTTGGGAGCGAACGGCTCCCCGTCGGGCGCCACCAGCGACGTCGTGACATCGGCCGACGTCCGCGCCCCGAAGACGAGGCCCTCCAACAAGGAGTTGGAGGCAAGCCGGTTGGCCCCGTGCACGCCGGTCGAGCTGGCCTCTCCCACGGCCCACAGACCCGGGACCGACGTTCGCCCGTTGGCATCGGCATCGATCCCACCCATGTAATAGTGGGCGGCCGGCGAGACCGGCAGAAGGTGCTCGGTGGGGTCGAGCTCGACGGAGTGGGCGTGAGCGTTGACGGTGGGGAACCGATCCGCGAAGTCGACTATCGATCTCGCATCGAGATAGGCACCGCCCAAACCGCGGTCGTACTGCCAGAAGATGGCCCTCGCCACGATGTCCCGTGGGGCCAGTTCGGCCATCGGGTGATACTGGGGCATGAAACGGCGGCCGTGGGCGTCGACCAGGATGGCTCCTTCGCCGCGCAGGGCCTCGGTCAGCAGCGGCATTGGGTCTTTGCCCACATGAAGGGCGGTCGGGTGGAACTGCACGAACTCGAGATCGGCCAGACGCGCCCCAGCCCGCCCTGCCATGGCAATACCGTCTCCTGTCACTCCGGCGGGGTTGGTGGTCTGGGAGTAGATCCTTCCCGCACCACCGGTGGCGAGCACCACTGCAGGGGCGAGAAGCACCTCCCGCTTCTTCCCCTCGCTGGTGACCACACCGATCACGCGGTCTCCTGCCATGACCAGGTCGATGGCCCGCCGTTGGATGACGGTCACCCGGTCGCCGGCCTCCACGGCTGCGATGAGCGCACGCATGACCTCGGCGCCGGTTGCGTCCCCGTCGGCATGCAGGACACGACGGGTCCGGTGCCCTCCCTCACGGGCGAGCATGAGCTCCCCATCCTCGTCACGATCGAATTGGGCGCCGATCGCGATGAGGTTCTCGACCGCCGCCGGGCCGCCTTGGGTCAGGAGGTCGACCACCCGCTCGACGCCCAGTCCACCGGAGACACTGAGAGTGTCATCGGCGTGCTGTCGTGGTGAGTCATCGGGTGACCAGGCCACGGCGATGCCTCCCTGGGCCCACCAGGTGGATCCCATGTCCTGGGTGGTGAGAACGTAGGCCCGGGGCAGCCCGAGCGCGACCGTCAAGCCGGCAACGCCGGCGCCAACGACCAGCGGGGCATCGAGCCGGGTGATCTCGGTCATCGAAGGTGACCTCTAGTCCTTACGACCGACCTCGAGCATGCGCATCACCGCTTGCCGGGCCCGATCCGCCACCTCGGGGGCGATCTCGACCTGATGAGTGAGGGTGGCGAGAGAGGTCCGGATGTTGTCGAGGGTGATCCGCTTCATGTAAGGGCAGAGGTTGCAGGGCCGCACGTACTCGGTGTCCGGGGTTTCCCGGGCCACGTTGTCGGCCATGGAGCACTCGGTGATCATCATCACGCGGCCCGGCTGACGGGTGGTGACCCAGTCGATCATGGCGTGGGTGGACCCGACGAAATCCGCCTCGGCGAGCACGTCTGGCGGGCACTCGGGGTGGGCGATCACCGGGATGTCGCCATATGCCTTCCGGTAGTCGGCGATCTCCTCCCCGGTGAACCGCTCGTGGACGATGCAGGAGCCCTCCCAGATGATCACTTCGACGGCGGTCTGGGTGGCGACCCATCGGCCGAGATACTGATCGGGAGTGAAGATGACCCGGTCCACCCCGAGGGATTCCACCACCGCCACCGCGTTGGAAGAGGTGCAGGTGATGTCCGACTCTGCCTTGACCTCGGCCGAGGTGTTGACATAGGTGACCACCGGCACGCCCGGGTACTGCTCCCTGAGGTGGCGGACATCGGCCCCGGTGATGCCGTCGGCCAGTGAGCATCCTGCCTCGAGGTCCGGGATGAGGACAGTCTTGCTCGGGTTGATGATCTTGGCGGTCTCGGCCATGAAATGAACCCCGGCGAGCACGATGACCTCGGCTTCGGTGTCCAGTGCCAGCTGGGCGAGGGCGAGAGAGTCTCCGGTGATGTCCGCGGCCAGGTGATAGATGTCAGGCGTCATGTAGTTGTGGGCGGCGACGATGGCGTTCCGCTCCACCTTGAGCCGTTCGATGTCGTCGAGGATCGGCCGGAGCGCGACCACTTCCTCTTCAGGCAGGACATCAGACGAACGGGTGATCTGGAGGGTGGTCATGGGCTCCCGCTAGGTGAAATCAGTGTAGGAGAGGCCTGTGTGCAGGGAGCCACCGTCACAGTGACCGATGCACACGAGACCGTTACATGTGGCCGATGACGGCGTCGCCGAATTCGGAGGTCTTGACCTCGGTGGCGTCGTCGGTGAGACGGGCAAAGTCGTAGGTCACCGTCCTGGCCTTGATCGCGCCCTCCAGGCCCTGGATGATCAGATCCGCCGCCTCGGCCCAACCCAGGTAGCGGAACATCATCTCCCCGGAGAGGATCACCGATCCCGGATTCACCTTGTCTTGATTGGCATACTTGGGGGCGGTGCCGTGGGTGGCCTCGAAGACGGCCACTCCGGTGTCGTAGTTGATGTTGCCTCCGGGGGCGATCCCGATGCCCCCCACCTGCGCGGCCAACGCGTCCGAGATGTAGTCGCCATTCAGGTTGGTCGTGGCGATGACGTCGTAGTTGGCGGGGCGGGTGAGGACTTGCTGCAGCATGGCGTCGGCGATCACATCCTGGACCAGGAGCTTGTCTCCGGGCTCGCCACCGCTGTCCTCCCATGACACCGCCACGTCGGAGAACTCCTCTTTGACCACTTCGTAGCCCCAGCTACGGAAGGCTCCCTCGGTGAACTTCTGGATGTTCCCCTTGTGGACGAGGGTCACCGACCTGCGCCCGTTGGCCAGGGCGTACTTGATCGCCGCCCGGACCAGGCGCTTGGAGCCGGTGATCGAGATCGGCTTGAGGCCAATCCCGGAATCGGCGCGGATCTCCCACCCGTATTCCGACTTCACCCATTCGATGAGACGGGCAGAATCCTCCGTGTTGGCCTCGAGCTCGAGCCCGGCGTACACGTCTTCGGTGTTCTCCCGGAAGATCACCATGTCGACCTGACCCGGGTCCTTGACCGGCGAGGGCACTCCTTCGAACCAGCGCACCGGGCGGACACAGGCATATAGGTCCATGATCTGTCGCAGGGCCACGTTGAGGGAGCGAATGCCGCCTCCCACCGGGGTGGTCAACGGCCCCTTGATCCCGACCAACTGGTCACGGAAGGCGTCCACTGTCTCGTCGGGCAGCCAGGACCCGGTCTCGGTGAAGGCCTTCTCCCCCGCGAGCACCTCCTTCCAGGCCACCGCCCGCTCGCCGCCGTAGGCGCCCTTGACGGCGGCGTCGAACACGCGTATCGAGGCCGCCCAGATATCCGGGCCGATCCCGTCACCCTCGATGAACGGGATGATCGGGTCATCGGGCACGACGAGACCGTCCGGGCCCATGGTGATCGACGTTGCCATTGAGACTCCCTGGAAATTGATAGGAAACGCCGAGGTTAGCGGTGCGCCGTCTCCTGGATTCCGGGGGCCCTTGGCTAGATGCTCGAGCCCTCCAGGGTCCCGCTCACCTTCGCCAGGTCGTAGCGGTAGACGAAACAGGCAACGACCCGGTCGCCCATTTCCCAGGAATCGGCCGTTGGTACAAGCCATCCGAAATCGAGAGCGGAGCTCTCGTAGTCGAGGCCGACGAAAGGATCGAATGCGTCGAAGCAGACCTCGTCTGCCTGGGCCTGGATGGCCCCTTCCCCCGGAAACACCTCTCCATCGACGGTGACGACGGCATAAACCTCGTTGTCATGAGGCGCAGAGCAATCGACCAAGGGGACGTCGCCGATCTCCTCGAGCTCGCCAAGAACCATGTCGCCGTCGTCGAAGCAGTCACCCACGACCAGTTCGAACACGTTGCCGGAGCAGGCGACAAGCAGCAACGTCAGGGCGACTAGACCGGACAGTTTCCGCAATCCGCTGCGCATTCGGTCAATTTCGACCGATTCGGCGCGATCCTTTACGACCCGCGTCGGTTCCTGGCCGCCTCCAGAGTGTTGACGAGGAGCATGGCCCGAGTCATAGGGCCAACACCCCCCGGGACGGGTGTGATCGAGCCGGCCACCTCTCGCACCGATTCGAAGTCGACATCGCCGGCAAGCCCGTCCTCGACACGGCTGATCCCCACGTCGATAACCGCAGCGCCGGGCTTGACATACTCCGCAGTCACCATTCGGGGGACCCCGATCGCGGCCACCAGGATGTCGGCACGGCGGGACACCTTCACCAGGTGAGGCGTCCTGGAGTGAGCCATCGTGACTGTGGCGTCGACTCCCTTGGTCGCCATCATCAGGGCGAGCGGGCGGCCCACGAGAAACGACCGTCCGATGACGACGGCGCTCTTCCCCGCAACAGCCACTCCGTTGTCCTGGAGCATCCTCATGATCCCGCTCGGAGTGCACGGCCTGAGACCGGGCCGGCCGAGGAGAAGCAGCCCGAGGTTGTGAGGGTGCAGGCCGTCCACATCCTTGGCCGGGTCGATCGACGACACGATCCTCTCCGAATCGAGCCCTTCGGGAAGTGGCAGCTGCACGAGGATCCCGTCAACGGCGTTGTCCTCGTTGAGTCCCGCGATGACATGCTCCAGCTGGTCCTGCCCGATGTCGGCGGGGAGCTCGTGGTGGAACGACTGGATCCCCACCTCCGCGGCGTCGCTCCGCTTTCCCCGCACATAGGTGTGCGAGGCGGGATCGTCTCCCACCAGGACCGTGGCCAGCCCGGGCTGGTAGTCGAGGTCGGCGACGGCCGCCGACACCTCGGACTTCACCTTCCGGGCAGATTCCTTACCGTCGAGTATCAGTGCGGTCATCAGTGCTTGAAATGTCTTCGCCCGGCAAACACGAGGGCTATCCCCTTCTCGTTGGCCGCATCGATCAGTTCCTGGTCGTTTCGAGACCCCCCCGGCTCCACCACTGCGGTGACACCCGACCGAGCCAGGACGTCCAGACCGTCGCGAAACGGGAAGAAGGCGTCGGAGGCGGCGACCGCGCCTTCCGACCGCTTACCCGCACGGGCCACGGCCCGCTCCGCAGCCCCGATCCTCGACTGATCGCCGGCGCCGACACCGACCGCTGCCCGGTCCTTCACGATCACGATCGCGTTCGACTTGGTGTGCATCGCAACCGTCCAGGCAAACTCGAGCTCGGCTGTCTCGATACTGGTCGGCTGGCGCTCGGAAACGACTTCCCACTCCTCGCCAACCGTTGTGTCACGCGCCTGGATCAGCACGCCGGACTCGACCCGTCGCAAATCGGGATCATCCCCGCCCGGCGCCGCGGCTTCGAGGAGCCGCACGTTCTCCTTCGATGCCAACACTTCTCTTGCCTCGTCTTCTACAGCCGAACAGACCACGACCTCCACGAACTTGTCGGCGATGGACGTCGCAGTGGAGACGTCGAGAGTGCCGTTGATCCCGATCACGCCGCCGAACGCGGAAAGCGGGTCACACGCCCACGCTCGCTCGAACGTGTCGGCGACATCTTCGCCGTACGCGGCGCCACAGGCGTTCGTGTGCTTGATGATCGCGACAGAGCCTTCTTGGTCTGAAACCAGCCTCCAGGCTGCCTCGGCGTCGACGTAGTTGTTGAACGACATCTCCTTGCCCTGGAGCTGCTTCGCCCGCGACCACCAGGGGCCGGCGCCGTCCTCGACGTAGATCGAGCCGGGCTGATGCGGGTTTTCGCCGTAGCGCAGCTCGGCGGAATGGCGTAGCGGGAGCACCCGATCGTGGCCGATCCAGCCCACGATCGCGGCGTCGTAAGAGGCGGTGTGAAAGAACGCCTCGGCGGCGAGGGCCCGTCTGAGATCATCGTCGAGGCCTCCGGCCTCGACAGCTCCGGCCACCCTGTCGTACTGGTCGGCGGAGGTCACAGCGCCGACGTAACGGTGATTCTTCGCTGCGGCGCGGATCATCGTCGGCCCGCCTATATCGATCTTCTCGATGACCTCGGATTCGGTTGCGCCCGGAGTGGCCAGCGTCTCCCGGAACGGGTAGAGACTCACAACGACCAGCTGGAATGGCTCGATCCCATTGGCCTCGAGGTCGGCCAGGTCGCTCTCGTCATCGGTCCGCGCCAGGATCGCGCCGTGAATCGATGGGTGGAGGGTCTTGACCCTCCCTCCCAACATCTCGGGGGCCCCCGTGACCTCGGCCACGGTGTTCACCTCGATGCCGGCGACTGTCAACGCAACGGCAGTCCCGCCTGAGGAGACGATTTCGACACCGGCCGCGGCCAGGCGCTCGGCGAACTGGACCAGTCCCGTCTTGTCATAGACGCTGATCAGTGCTCGCCGCACCCCGATACGACTCACTCCCATCTCACCTTTCGCCCCTCCACCCTGATCTCGCCCCTGGCGAGGGCGGCCACTACCTTCGGATAAAGCTCGTGCTCTTCGACCTGAATGCGCGCATGCAGGCTGTCCCGATCGTCGTCGGGTAGCACGGGGACGGCCCGCTGGGCGATGATCGGCCCGTGATCGACCTCCTCGTCCACGAAATGGACGGTAACCCCCGTCACCTTCACCCCATGCTCCAACGCATGGTCGACGGCATGGGCTCCGGGGAAGGCGGGCAGCAAGGAGGGATGGATGTTGAGGATCTGGTTCCTGAATGTGCCGACCAGCTCATTGCCGAGGACCCGCATGAACCCCGCCAGCACCACGAGCCCAACCTCCCCCTTCTCGATCTCCTCCCTGATGGCAGTGGAGAACTCGCTCCGGGAGCCGTAATCGCCCCAGGGCAGCACCTTGGTGGGGATGCCGGCGCCGCGGGCCCGATCCAGTGCGGTGGCGTCGGCCCGATCGGAGAGAACCAGGCCAATATCCCCTCCCAGGTCGGGAGCATCGATCAATGCCTGCAGATTTGTGCCGGAGCCCGAGGCGAGGACTGCGATGTTGATGATGACCTCCACTCGACCCGTCGGCCGCGGCGGGAGTGTAGAGGTCGCCCGCAAAGGCCCGACAAGCCCGGCGAGCGGCTTGAATCTCATCTCCATGATCGAAAACGTGCCGGCGCAGGAATGGGAGGCCTGGATCGACTCCACCGGGGGAACGGTCCTCGACATCCGGGAGCCATTCGAATGGGAGCACGGAGTCCTACCCGACGCCGTTCTCATCTCCATGGGGGAGATCCCCGAGCGCATCGGCGAGCTCGACAGCGACCAAGCGGTCCTCGTCGTCTGTCGCTCGGGAGGGCGGAGCCAGCAGGTCGCGGCGTATCTGGTCATGAACGGCTTCGACAAGGTGGCCAACATGACCGGTGGGATGCACGCCTTGGGTCTCCAGGACTGACACCCGCGGTCCCATTTCGCGAGGAGGGACCTGCGAGAATCAGCCGCCATGGAAGAGGAACGCAGACTGCCGGGCTGGGTGTTGCCAGTTGTCGGAGTCTTCGCGGTGGTTGCCCTGGTCCTGATCGGTCTCAACCGTGAACCGCAACAATTCGACCCCGAATCCCCCGAGGGAGCAGTCCAGTCCTACATAGCGGCATTGGTCGACGGAGATTTCGAGACCGCTGCGGCATTCTGGGCAGAAGGCGACTGCCTCCCCGATTCGATCGAGCCGACCGAAGGAGCACCCGACATCTCGGCCACCCTGGTCAGTGTCGACGGGGACGATGAGGACGCAACCGTCGTCATCGCCATCACCGACAACACCACCGATCCCCTCGACGGCATCTACGAGTACCAGGAGTGGTTCACCCTCGTGAATGAGGACGATGGTTGGAAGATCCGCCAGCTGTCCTGGCCCTACTTCGACCAGATGTGCGAGATGCCGTCTTGAGCCTCGAAGTGCTGGCCGTTCTCATCTTCGTGGTGGTGGTGGGCGGGGTTATCGCCGTGGTGATTCGGGCGGTCCGTGGCCGCGGCAAACAGGAGGAAGAGGGTGGCCTCGATCTCATCCCATACCTCATCCTCGCCATCGCAGTGGCCGCGGCCGGATTCGCATTGGCCGCCCTGGCCAGGGCCAGCCTGACCCCCGATCGCCTCATCGGGCGCCCCACCGGTGAGCTCGCCGGCGCTCTGGCCTCACTGGTCGTGGCCGCCCCCATCACCTACCTGCTGTGGCGTCGGCAGGCCCGACGACGGAAGACGTTCCCAGCGACTCCGGGATGGCCGGTCTATCTGGCCATCATCGAGCTCGTCTTCCTGATCGCCTTCCTGACCGCAGTCAGCCAGCTGGCCGACTTCCTCGCTGGAGATGGCGAGCAGGCAGATTGGACCGATCTATTGATCTATGGCGCGATCGTCGTATTCCACTGGTGGGCTGAGCGACGTGAAGCGCCTCGAGGCGACATCGGTGACCTTCCCCGCCTCGTCGGATCCGGAGTGGCGCTGGTTGCCCTGACCATCGGTCTCATCGGCACGCTCGAATGGCTCTTCTCGTTCGCCTACGAGGCCTTGTGGGGGCTTGGCGACATCCCGGACCCGGCGATCCCGATCGCCCTGGCCGTGGCCGGAGCCGCGATCTGGGCGTGGCGCTGGCTTCCGTCCTGGGAAGCGGAGCCGAATGTCCTGCGCAACTTCTATCTCGGTTTCGTGACCGCGTTCTCCCTGATCATGGCCATCGGAGCCGGGGTCAGCATGATCGCCACACTGTTGACATTCGTACTCGGTGAGGCGGGTCCGGCCGTTGACCACTTCGACGCCTTCCCTCTCGCCTTGTCGTTTTCCATCGTCGGCTGGGCTCTTTGGTACCACCACGGTCACCGACTCGGCCCGGGTCGCACGGGAGGCCGGCGTGGTTACGAGTATGCGATGGCGGCCACGGGTCTCGGTACCCTCGTCGGGTCCACCACCGCCCTGGTCGCTGCCGTCTTCACTCCGACCCTCGCCGGGACCAACAGTGGCTCGACGCTGTTGACCATCGCGTGTGCCGTCATCGCATCGGGGTGGGTCTGGCTCACTTTCTGGCGGAAGGCACAGGCGGCGCCACGCGCCGAGGAGGCCCGGGCTCTCTCCCGTCGCATCTACCTGATCGGGATGGCCATCATCCTGGGCCTAACGGCCGCCGGGTCTTTGATCGCTGCCCTGGTCGTCGTGTTTCGGGCGCTCCTCGGCGAGATCGAAGCAGACACCGCCAGCCTGCGTATTCCGGTCACACTCACGCTGACAGCAGGGTTTGCCACATGGCATCTGTTCGATCAGATCCGCGCCGACGGCGCCGGGGCAAAGACAATCGAGTCGAAGCCATTCGCCGTCACCGTGATCTGCTCCCATCCCGGCACTCTCGCCACCTTGTTCCCCGATGAGGCCACGGTCAGGGTCCTCTACCGGGGGGACGACGCAGGGATGATCGACGAGGAGATGGCCTCTGCCATAGTCGCTGCCGTCGATAGGCGGTCGTCTTTGGTCTGGGTCGACGAAAGCGGCTTCAGGCTGGCGGCGGCGAGGGAGTCCTGATCATCTTCGAACCCGCACGATCGCGATGACATGGCTCGCCGAGAAATGGCTCAAATGGCGAGGCTGGCAGTTCATCGGCGACATGCCCGACCTGGACAAGTTCGTCCTCATCGGGGCTCCACACACGAGCAACTGGGATTTCATCCTCTATCTGGGGGCGATACGGCATTGGGGGATCTCGCCCCGATTCGTCGGCAAGCACACGCTGTTCCGTTGGCCGTTCGGCTATTTCTTCAGGAAGTTTGGCGGCATCCCGGTCGACCGTGATCGACCCGGGGGCATGGTCGGCCAGGTCGTGGAGGAATTCGAGAAATCGTCCCGCATGATCCTCGTAGTGGCCCCCGAGGGCACCCGGAAGGCAGCCCCTAACTGGAAATCGGGCTTCGCCCGGATCGCAGCCGCGGCCAAGGTCCCTGTCGTTCCGGTGGTTCTCGATTTCCCTGCAAAGACGCTCGCCGTGGGGGATCCGATCCCCTATTTCGGTGACGAGAAGGCGCTCATGGACCTGCTTCGGGTCTTCTTCGAGGCTGGAGTGGGCAAGGACGGGGAGGGCAAGGGACCCGTTCGGCTCAAGGAGGAGGACTCAGTCTGAGTGCTCGGCGAGCCTTCTGAACTCCTCGGGTGTGACGCCTCGATCGGGCGCTGAGCCCAATTTGAGCAAATCTCTCCCGAATCTTTCTCTGATCCCGTCTACCGACGCATCGATGGCCCGTTGCTTGAGGTCCATGCCGCTGCCGGCGCGGAGGACATCACCCGGGTCGACCTCCAGCTCGAGCTGGAGGAATTCGTCTGTGGTGAGATTGGAGAGCGACATGCCGACAAGGGTCACGGGCTCCTCCTCCCCATCGATGGCCCGCCGGAGCAGAACCCCGCCGAGTTCGGCCAGGGCGGCCGTCGAGGAGGTCGGCGAGGGGAGGGTGTGACTTCGGGAAACAAGGCGAGGCCCGGGGAACCTCACCCGCATCGTCAGGGTCGACCCTGACCGATCCTTCTTCCGGGCGCGTCTCCCGATCCGATCGGCCAACCCGAGCACCACAACGGACAGCTCTTCCGGATCGGTCAAACCCCTACCCAGGGCTTGCTGGCTCCCGACACTTCCAGCCCTTCGCCCCCCGCGAACCATCCTTGGGTCCCGGTTCCAGGCCAGGGCGTGAAGGCTGCCCGACGCCCATGGGCCTAGCGAGGACGAGAGGGCTCCGCGTGGCAACCCCGCCAGATCCCCGATGGTGAAGATCCCGAAGCGATGAAGACGGGCTGCCGTGACGCGCCCCACTCCCCACATCGCCTCTACCGGGAGCGGGTGAAGGAAGTCGAGCTCGGTGCCCGGTGCTACCACTACGAGACCGTTCGGTTTTGCACGCGCCGATGCGATCTTGGCCAGGAACTTGGTGGAGGCGACGCCGACAGAGATGGGCAGTCCAACCTCGGCGGCGACACGGGATCGGATCTGTCGAGCAATTGCGGATGGTGATCCGAGCAGATGGGTGGTACCCCTGACATCGACGAAGGCCTCGTCGATCGAGATCTGCTCTATGACGGGCGATGCGTCCTCCAGGACCTCCATGACATGCGCCGAAAGATCGAGGTATCTCTCGAAATGCCCGTTGACGACGATGGCCTCCGGGCACAGCCGCTTGGCATCGCGAGTCGGCATCGGCGAGCGGACCCCATAAGCCCGCGCCTCGTAAGACGCGGCAAGGACGATCCCTCCCCCGACAAGAACCGGCTTCCCTTTCAGGGAAGGGTCGAGGAGCTGTTCGACCGAGGCGAAGAACGCGTCGAGATCGGCATGGAGAATCGTCGGCTCTCCCATGCCGGCAGTATGCACGGTGCCTGGGACACCTAATCGCCCGGGACCGAAGACGGGAATCAATCGTCCTCGGCGAGACGCTTCAAAGCCCCTCGATCGACCTTGCCCAGGTGTGTCTGGGGAAGCTGATCGACGAAGTGGATGCGGCGAGGATGCTTGTAGGCCTCGAGATGAGCGAGGGCCCAGTCGGTCAACTCGGCCTCGGTGACATTCGCCGCCACCACAAAGGCGACAGGCCTGGCCAAACCTGACTCATCGCTGATCGCCACCACGGCGCACTCGTTGACCGCAGGGTGGTCGAGGAGCACCGATTCGACTTCCTGGGGCCGAAACCATCTGCCCTTTACCTTGATGGCGTCGTCGGACCGCCCCCGATGGGTGACATATCCGTCCCGATCGATGGCGACCAGGTCGCCACCGGCGAACCATTCACCCCGGAACGCCTCGGCCGTGGCCCCAGGGTTCTCGAAGTACCCCAGACCCAGTGAATCTCCCTTCACCCATAGCCTGCCCACTTCGCCCGTGGGCACTTCACGGCCGTCGTCGTCACACACCTCGATCTCGAAACCCGGGACGACCCTCCCGAGGGTGCCGGGTCTCACCTCCCCGACCCGGTTGGAGACGAAAATGTGCCACATCTCAGCCGTCCCGAGGCCATCGAGCAGTTCGACCCCAAACCGCTCCGTCCACTGGCGATAGAGCGTGTCGGGGAGAGCCTCACCCGCTGATGTCGCGACCCGAAGCGACGACATGTCCCGGACGGCGAAATCAGGGTCGGCCAGCATCTGGTTGATGGCGGAGGGCACGTGAGCCAGCACAGTGGCCCGATGTCTCGCGATGCGCTCGAAGAGGGCGTCCGGGGTGGACTGATCCTCGAACAGCACTGCCGAGGCACCGACCGAGAACGGGAAGAACAGATTGGAACCCATGGCGTACCCGAAATAGAGCTTGGGCACGGCGATGGTCACGTCTTCTGTGCTCAGCTCCAGAATTCCCTTGCCGTACAACTCCGTGGTGTTGGCGAAGGAGCGATGGGTCTGCACCACCGCCTTGGGGAGACCGGTTGTGCCACCGGAGAAGATCCACAGGGCGGGATCGAGAGCGGCAGTATCGAAACTGGGGATATCGACGTCGGGGAGATGCAGGTCACTGTCGACCACGACGAGCGAGGGCATGGGGACCCCGGCGAGCGCGACAGCAGCCTCGAGATGATCGAGATGACTCGCATGGACGACCCCTCCTTTTGCCCTGGCCAGCCCGGCGATCGCCCCCAGGTCACCAGGAGTCAGCCCCGGGTTGAGGAGCAGGCCGACCGCTCCGAGACGAAGCACCCCGAACAGTGCGGCGACGTATTGGAGCCCGTCCGGCATGACTAGCAGCACCCGGTCGCCGGCTTCGACGCCATCGTCTCTGAGCAAGGAGGCAAATCCGGAGGCGGCCCGATCCACTTCTGAATAGGTGGCATCCCGATCGTCGAGACGGAGGGCTACCCGGTCGGCGTGCCCTTCAGCCAGACGCTGCCGCAACAGGTGATCGTCGATGTTGAGGCGGTCTGGCCAGCGCCTGGTCACATATGGAAGTTACAGGGCGTCAGGATGGTGCCTGCTCTCTCGGATCGAACCGATAGGGCAGTTCCAGACGATGGGATTTCATCAACACCTCGTCGGTGAGGATCTCGACCATGGTGTCGCCCGCCACGACCAGTCCTTCGTCCAAGACCACGGCCCGAGGGCACAACTCCAGAGCGAACGGGAGGTCGTGGGTCACCACGAGCTGGGTGATAGGCAGCCGGCGGAGCACATCGATGAGCTCCCGACGTGAGGCTGGGTCGAGGTTCGACGTCGGCTCGTCGAGGACCAGGATCTCGGGACGCATCGCCAGCACGGTGGCGATGGCCACACGCCGCCTCTCCCCGTAGCTGAGGTGATGGGGAGCCCGTTCCCGTGCCTCCAGCATCGAGACTGCGCCGAGACCTTCGGCAACGCGTGCTTCGAGCTCCTCGCCGTCGATGCCGAAGTTGGCCGGGCCAAATGCGACGTCCTGACCCACCGTTGGCATGAACAACTGGTCGTCGGGGTCCTGGAACACCAAACCGACTCTTCGCCTGATCTCGAGAACCGAATCGTCGGAGACAACGAGACCGGCCACGCGCACCTCTCCGGAGGCCGGTCGGAGAATCCCGTTGAGATGGAGGAGAAGGGTCGTCTTGCCTGCCCCGTTCGGTCCGAGAAGGGCCACGCGCTCGCCGTGGTGAACATGCAAATCGACATTGCGGAGAGCCTGACGGCCGTCTGGATAGGCGAAGCTCAGATCGCTGATCTCGAGGGACGGCTCGCTCATCCCAGCACCGTCACCGACAAAAGGGCCAGAAGGACGGCCGCGAGCGGCACGGAAAGACCGATCCACCATTCCCGGGTGGTCGCGGGTCGATCACCAAACACCGGCATCCTCCCGGTGAATCCCCTCGCCACCATCGCCTGGTGGACACGCTCGCCCCGCTCGAACGATCGGATGAAGAGCGATCCGGCCGACTGGGCCAGCGGCCCGTTCTGCCACAACCATCGAGGCTCGTATCCGCGGGCGGTCATGGCCACCCTTCGCCTGGAGAATTCGCCGGCGACGATGTCCAGGTAGCGCACCATGAATCCGGCGATGGCGGTGATAACCCGGGGCACCCGGATGCGATCCAGGCCCCGGAGCAAGTCGGGGATGGTCGTGGTCGCAGAGACGATGATCGATGCCCCCAGGCCAAGAGTTGCCTTGGCCAGGATCGTCCACGCCCCCCACAGCCCTTCGACCGAGAGGGTGAGCCCGAGAACCACGGTGGTCTCACCCTGTCCGAAGAAAGGGAGCATGAGGGCGAAGATCAGGATCGGCACCTCCACGAGCAGCCTTCTGGCCACGAAGCCTGCAGGGAGCTCAGAGACGATCATCACCCCGACGAGGAGGCACCCGGCCAGGAAGTAAGCCCAGAACGCATCGGGCGGGATCACAACCACAGCCAGGACGAACACCAGAAGCGCCACGACCTTCACCTGTGCCGGTAACTGATGAATCGGTGTGGTCCCGTGCCGGTACAGCACGTGATCGTGATAAGTCTCGCTCAGACCGGTGTCGCGCTCTTCCTTCTGATCACCACGAACGCGCCGACGATGGCGGCGCCCACGCCAAACGTGATCAGCACGCCAATCAGACCGGACAGACGAGTCCCGGCCGCCTCATCCTCGATTCCCGAGACCCCATAGTCGGCCAAAGGTGAGTCGGCCAACGGGTGGTCTTCGGCCGAGTCGATGAATCCCTGGTCGATGGCGACTCGCTCCAACCCATCGGGCTCTCCAGAAGCCAGAGGCGCGACCACCAACACCAGCAGGGCGGCTACCACCAGGCCTGCCGCGGCAAAGCCCCAGGCTCCGGCCCGGACGGTCTTCTTCTCTTTGTCGAGGAGATCGAGATCCTGCACACCGGCGATCAACTCGGGCCGAGTCGCGGCCACGGCGCCCACGGTCGCGGCCGAGATGAGACCCTCACCGACACCAATGAGGAAATGGACAGCGGCCATCGCTGCGAACACCGTCGCAACGTCGACATTGCCCCTGCCCCCGATGGCGTACTCGATGACGAACGCGAGAGAGGAGGCGACAACCGAGGCCAGGGCGGCGGTGAAGGTCGATACCAGGACAGTGGTCCACGACTTGAGGAGGGTCTTCACCATCACGCGGAAGACAACCCAGCCCACCAGCCCGGTCACCAGGGCCATGTTGAGCAGGTTGGCGCCCAGGGCCGACACACCGCCATCGGCGATGACGAGCGCTTGGATGATCACCACGACACTCATCGCTGTGATACCGAGCCACGGACCGACCAGGATCACGGCGAGGGCTCCGCCCAGAAGATGTCCCGAAGTGCCCGCCGCCACAGGGAAGTTGAGCATCTGAAGGGCGAAAATGAAGGCAGCGACCAGGCCGGTCAAAGCGATGCGGCTCTCCTGGAGATAGGCACCCGCCCGTTTGATGGAGTATCCCAGGCCGCCCGCGGCTATGACCGCCGTTCCCGCCGAAGTGGCGCCATTGAGAAATCCGTCCGGTATGTGCAAGACCTGTGCCTCTCTTGCGACCTTGTCGCAACAAGGCTAGCGGGTTAGATCAGATCGTGTTCCCAGATGCGCATTCGGAGCAGAGCCCGGATAAGGCGAAATGATTCAGATCGGCGACGAATCCGGTGGCCACCGTGATGGCGGCCGCTAGGTTCTCGCTCTCTTCCCGGGGAAGGGTGGTGGTCGTCCCACAACGGCGACAGATCAAATGCTGATGACCGGCATCTTCGGCCAGGTGATACACCGACGGACCGTGACCCATGTGCGAATGGGCGAGCAGGCCGGAATCCTCGAGCGCCTCCAGAGTCCGATACACGGTGGACCGGTCGAAACGCGTGCCGCTCTTGGCCCGGGCCCGGTCGTAGATGTCGGCCGCACTCAGATGCTCATCGTGAGCCGCCGCCACGACCTCGCAGACGGCACGTCGGGCATTAGTGATCCGATAACCCCGGTCGCTCAGAGCGCCAACCAGTTTGTCGGCCGTGATGTGCACGGGGACAGGCTAAGCGCGGCTCTGAGACGGCCCACGGGCGGGCAACTACCTTGCCCCTGATGCCGATCGCACTTGTCACCGGTGCCAATTCCGGGATCGGCAGAGCCACCGCGATCGGGCTGGCCAGTGACGGTGCCCATGTGATCGCGGCCGGTCGCTCGGCGGAGCGCGCCCAGCCGGTCCTGGATGAGATCGCAGGGTTTGGAGGTAGCGCCGAGTTCCTCGAACTCGATCTCGCCTCGATGACCTCGGTGCGGACCGCCGTCCAGAGCTTCTTGGACACAGGTCGGCACCTCGACGTCCTGATCAACAACGCCGGCATCGGAGTCAATCGCCGCGGTCTCACCGAGGACGGGTTCGAGGTCCATTTCGGTATCAACCATCTGGGCCACTTCCTACTGACCCGCGAGCTGTTTCCCAACCTGCGCCCGGAAAGCCGCGTTGTCGCACTGACCAGCGCAATGCATTTCCGGGCCGATGGCATCGATTTCGCCAGGGTTCGTCGCCCAACCGCATTTACCGGTCTCGCCGAGTACGCGACTTCCAAACTGGCCAATGTCCTGTTCACCAGGGAGCTCGCCAGGCGTCGCCCCGAGATTCGGGCCTACGCCGTCCACCCCGGTCTGGTCCGCACCCGGCTGATCCCGGGCCTGTTACGCGCCCTCTCGGCGTCGAGCATGGTCAGCCCCGAACAGGGTGCCGACACGGTGCTTTGGTGCGCCACATCGGAGGATGTGGCCGCGGAGAGCGGGCAGTATTACCAGCAGCGAACCCGCCTTCTCCCCTCGGCTCGAGCCCAGGACGACGACCTGGCCAGCGAGCTCTGGGAACGATCGGACGAGTGGTGTGGATAGGTGGACGGGACATGAACGACAGGCGGTATCAACGCTGATGCATGTCGATGTCAATGGGACTCGGTTGTGGTTCGACGTGGATGGGCCCGCGCTCGTGCCGGACGACAATGAGATGCGGGAGCGGCCGACGATGGTGCTGGTTCACGGCGGACCGGGCACCTTCGACCACTCCTACCTCAAGCCGGACTTCGGTCGGCTCGCCGAGCATGCTCAGGTCGTCTACCTCGATCTGCGCGGGCATGGTCGGTCGGATTGGGGCGACACAGCCGCGTGGAGCTTCGAAACATGTGCAGACGACGTTCGCTTGTTCTGTGATGCGGTCGGAATAGCTCGCCCGATCCTGTTCGGACACTCGATGGGCGGACCGATCGTCCTGCTCTATGGTGCCCGTCATCCCGGTCATGCGGCCGGGCTCGTGGTCCAGTCGGCATTCGCACGGTGGGATGCCTCCCGGGTGGTGGAGGGGTTCCGCCGTGTGGCGGGCGACGAGGTCGCCGAGATCGCGAGGCGCAGCTATGCCGGCGAGTCAGTGCCCGATGAGGAGTGGGCCCTCGCCGCCGCCGCCTTTGGCCCACGGGTTCCGGATGCCGAGCGGAGGGCCCATACGCCGAAGAATCTCGAGCTCGGCTCGCACGGGATGGATCTGATCCGCCAACTCGACATCGTCGATCAACTAGGCCATATCGACGTTCCGACACTGGTTCGGTCGGAGATCTCGACCCGGTCACGCCTGTCGACGCCGCCGCAGAGATCGTCCACGCTCTGCCGGAAGACATCGCCCGGCTCCACATCTTCGAGGGAGCCGGCCACTTCACATGGATGGACGACCCGGAGCGCTACTGGCCGATGATCATCGAGTTCATCGAGAGCACCACTAGACGCGACCAGGTCGGGCGTGAGGGACACAACAAGTAGCGTCCCGCTCATGGAGCCGGATCTCTATTACGGCAGCTACCTGAGACTGGACAAACTCCTCGACGCCCAGGAGCTGGAGAGCGCCAAGGCAGGGAGCACCGTGCATGACGAGATGCTGTTCATCGTCGTCCATCAGGCCTACGAGCTCTGGTTCAAGCAGATCCTCTGGGAGATGGACGAGGTGCGACGCATCTTCGGTCAGACCATCGTCGACGACGCAGACATGGGAACTGTCGTCGCCCTTCTGCGACGCATCACCGAGATACAGAAGCTGCTGATCCAGCAGGTCTCGGTTCTGGAGACGATGACTCCCCTCGATTTCCTCGACTTCAGAGACTATTTGTTCCCCGCCTCGGGCTTCCAGTCGGCGCAATTCAGACTCGTGGAGAACAAGCTCGGCCTCCGCGCGGAGGACAGAATGAAGCTGGGTGGCGCCACATATACCTCTCGCTTCACCTCCGAGGACACGAGATCGGTGGCAGCCAGCGAGCAGGAGCCGTCGATTTTCGATCTGGTCGAGCGGTGGCTGGAGCGAACGCCGTTCCTCGACCACAAGGACTTTTCGTTCTGGGAGGCCTTCCAGAAAGCCGTGAAGGAGCGGTTGGAGGCCGACCGGGACGTGGTCGAGTCGAACCCGAGATTGACCGCCGAGGAAAAGACGGCACAGCTCAAGGATTTCGAAACGACGATGGAGCAGTACGAGGCCCTGTTCGATCCTGCCAAGCATGCCGAGCAGCAGGCCGCGGGAAAGCGGCGTCTCTCCCATCGTGCCTTCCAGGCAGCCCTCTTCATCACCCTCTATCGGGACCAGCCCGCATTGCAGGGGGCGTTCCGACTCCTCGAGCTGCTCATGGACATCGACGAGGGGTTCACGACGTGGCGCTACCGCCATGCCCAGATGGTGTTGCGAATGATCGGGCGGCGGATCGGCACCGGAGGCTCCGCGGGGGCCAAATACCTGGAGAAGTCGGCGGAGCGGAGCCGGATCTTCGGCGACCTCTACAACCTGTCCACGTTCCTCATTCCGAGGGCGGATCGGCCTCCGCTGCCCGCAGGCATCGTGGAATCGATGCGGTTCAAGTACGAGGGATGAACCTCAAGCCTCACTTCTCCCGATTCCTCGGGGCAAAGCCGGACCGCCTCCACTTCGCGGCGCATTCCCATCACCCCTGGCCCGATGTCTCGTTCGAGGCGCATCAGCTCGCCTGGCTCGATGCGGCCGAGATGACGGACGACAAGTGGGAACACATCTTCGGGGACGTGTTCCCCGACGCCCGCACCCGGGTAGCCGAGGTGCTGGGTCTCGCCGAACCGGCGACCCTGACCTTCGGCCCCAACACTCACTCCTTTCTCCTCAGGATTTTCTCGTGTCTCGAGCCACCGGTCCGCGTCCTTTCCACCGACGCCGAGTTCCACTCTTTCACCCGTCAGTCGCGGAGATGGGAGGAGGAGGGGCTGGCCATCGTGGACCGGATCCCCACGGAGCCATTCGACACATTCGGCGAGCGTTTCACCCGGGAGGCGAGGGCGGGAGTTCACGACCTGGTCTATCTGAGCCAGGTCTTCTACGACTCGGGGTACGCGGTCACCGACCTCGACCAGATCGTCTCCTCGGTACCGGAGAACCGGACCATCATCGTCATCGACGGGTACCACGCCTTCATGGCCCGGCCGATGAATTTGGGCGCCATCCAGGACCGGGTCTTCTTCCTCGCCGGCGGCTACAAGTACGCCATGTCCGGCGAGGGCGCCTGCTTTCTCCACTCTCCCCCGGGCTATGGGCCCCGCCCGCTCGACACCGGCTGGTACGCCGGATTCGGTCAGCTCGAATCAGGTGTCAGTCAGACGATCGCCTACGGCGCCGACGGCTCGCGGTTCTCCGGCGCAACCTTCGACCCGTCCGGGGTCTATCGAATGCGGGCGGTGCTCGGCTGGCTCGAGTCCGAAGGTGCGACGCCGTCCAGGATCCACGAGCATGCCATCTCGCTCCAGGACAGATTCCTTGCGGGCACGCCTGGTCTCGGCGACTTGCTCGTTGCCGAGGAGGCCCGCCGAGGCAATTTCCTCACCTTCCGATCCGACCGTGCCGGCGACATCTACGAAGCGCTTCACCAGCGTGACGTGATCACTGATTTCCGCGCAGACCGGCTCCGCGTCGGGTTCGGCGTATATCAGGACGAGGAAGACGTGGACCGGCTGTTGGATGTGCTGGCGAACCTCTAGATGACCGCGGTGCAGACCAACTCCACCTTGGCCCTTGGGTCAAACAGCTCGGCCACCCCGATCAGGGCCATCGGCGGGAAATGCTTGCCGAACACCTGGCGATAGGCCTCCCCGATCGGGCCCAAGCTCTCCCGGTATCCCGGAACATCGGTGGTGAAGATCGTCATCGAGACCAGATCGGTCGGATCCCCTCCGGCTTCTGTGATGACCACGGCCACCGATTGGCAGGCGCGGGCGAACTGTTCGACGAGGCCGTCATCTAGCGTCATGTCCTCGTGATGCCCGGTCTGGCCGGCGATATAGAGCGTCCTGCCTTCGCCGGGCAACGCACCGTGGGAGAAGCCTCGGGCAGGAGCGAGACCCACTGGATTCAAGAACTGATGCCCGCTCATCGACCCGTCCACTCCGGCGGCCGCTTGCCGGTGAAGGCCCGATAGAACTCGGCATGGTCCTCCGTGGTCATCAACAGTGCCTGCGTGAACGCCTCCAGCTCGATGGCGGAGCCGAGATCCATGTCCAGCTCACGGCCGATCAAGACCTTGGTCGCTCCGTAAGCCAGCGCAGGCCCTGATGCGAGGCCCTTGGCAAGATCGCCCGCGGACCCCGACAGGTCGGCGTCGGCCACCACCCTTGTCGCCAACCCGATTGCGACCGCCCGCTCGGCGTCGACACTTTCGCCCAGCAGCAACAGCTCGGTGGCGCGTCCTAGCCCGACCACGCGGGGCAGCAGGTACGCAGAGCCCATATCGGCTCCGGCCAGACCCACCCTGGTGAAGAGAAAGCTGAATGACGCCGACTCGGCCAGGATTCTGATATCGGCAGCAAGGGCTATTACTGCGCCTGCCCCGGCTGCCACCCCGTTGACCGCAGCGATCACCGGAATTGGAAGCCGGCGGATGCGCTCCACGACCGCCCCGGTCATCCGGGTGAACTCGAGCAGGCCCCGGGCGTCCATCTCCAACAGTGGAGCGATGATCTCGTTCACGTCTCCACCAGAGCAGAAGCCCCGCCCCGTCCCCGAGAGGACCAAGGCACGGACGTCCTCGCGATGCTCGATCTCCCCGAGCAGGTCCCTCAGGTCTGCATAAACCGCGAAGGTGAGCGCGTTGAGCTTGTCGGGGCGGTCGAAGGTGACCGTCCCCACACCGTCTTCCACCTCGAACCCGAAGTGCTCCCAGCTTTCGGTGAAGCCTGCAGAGGCGCGAAATGGGCTCACGGATGAGCGCCTAGACGCCAACCTCCTCAGTGACCACCGGCCGGGCCTCCTTGGCAGTGAGATAGGTGTAGATCCCGTAGAGAAGGGAGAGACCGAGGATCGGGGTGAATATCCGCTTCAACGTCGCATTCTCGGTGGCCAGGCCGACTGCGAACCCGAGCACCCCGGTGTTGACCCCCCAGTAGATGACACGATTGGCCGTTTCTGCCACCACCGAGGCCGTGGCCATCATGGCGAAGATCAGATTGGTCATCACCATGATGAAATTGATGTGGTCGACAGATACCAACCAGGGGGCGATCTCCTCGAACTCGGCTCCCGACACGAACAGCGATACGACGTAGGCGAAGAGAGCGATGCCGAGAACGAGACCGAGCACCGCCGTTCTCGCCATGATGCCGGGAACCGGGCCACGCCACTGGGACGGGCCCAAATATGAGCGCAATCGCCAGATGAGAATGATCAGCCCGATGACCTCCAGCGGCACGTTGGCCTGGAGCATCGCCACGTTGTCGAGCAGGACGCCCAGCATCGCAAAGACGCCGGCCAGGAAGATCAGGCTCATCTGGACCACCCCTGCCTTCGATGCGGACAGCGAAGGCGTGTCCCCGCGTAGCAACAACCACTCGATCAGGGCAGTGCCGGCCAGAATGACGTAGCCGACCACCATGGCGGCTGGATGAGCGCCACCAAGTTGTTCGGCGTTCTCCGGTGGGACGATCTCCACCTCGGCCAGCTGCAGACCGAGAGCGATCCCGAGCACGGCGCCGATCACGAGGAAGAACAGAGATAGTGCCATCCCGTACTGGGCGACGTTCCACGTCGTCCCGCGATGTGCCCGGAGCACCCAGACGAACATCCAGACGATGGCGATGAAGGCCAGGACCCCGCCAACAGGTCGTTGAACGCTCGAAGTGGTCAGGTCCACCGACCAGAAAGCCAGGACGTAGAGGCTCAGCGCGACGATGGAGAAATTGGCTACCGCGTTGCTCGATCGGTCCTCTGGCGAGCCGAACATCAAGATTGCCCCTGCGAAGATGGAGAGGGTCAACCACCCCAGTGTCCCGGCGTGCACATGGGTGAGCAGGGTGTTACGGGGCGGCTCCCAGACATCCGTCCCGTTGAGGATCCCGATCACCACGGTGATGACGAATATCACCAGTGCGGCACGGAACAAGTTGCGCACACCAGAGGGCATTGCGGCCATGGCTCGTCCCTTCTCTCGCAGGTCAGATGATTATGTCAGCGGTCCCCTCAGGAGGCTGGGCAAATTGGAGCGACAAACGACACACCCGGCAGTGCCAACGCTCATACTGGGCGCATGACCAGGCCCCTCGTCGAGGAATGTGAGCGGCTCGGCCATGCCCTGATCGAAGTGGCCGAGACCGGCGCACCCGGAGAGGTCAACCGCCCGCTGCTCGAGGCCTTGGCCGGCCACGGGCTATTCGACCGACTCTTCTCCGACGAAACGGTCACTGCCACCGACCTCTGCTCCATACGCCAAGGGCTTGCTCGCGTTTCAACGGAAGCCGAGACGGCATTCGCGGTACAGGGTCTCGGGGCAATCCCTATTCATCTCTCCGGAGCCCCGCATTTGAGGGATCAGGCAATGCCGGGCGTTCGGAGCGGCGAGACCGTCGCCGCCTTCGCCTTGACCGAGCCGGGGGCGGGGTCGGACGCCGCAGCGCTTTCCACCATCGCCGAGTCAGACGGGGATGGCTTCCGGATCAGCGGAGAGAAGGCGTACATCTCCAATGCACCCGACGCCGACATCTACACACTGTTCGCCCGAACCACGCCCGGCGCCGGATCCCGCGGGATCACGGCGTTCGTCGTCGGCAGCGAAATGGCTGGTGTGAGTGGGGAGAGGATCACGATGCTCTCCCCACACCCGCTGGGGCGGGTACACCTGGACGGTGTGTATGTGCCGAAATCGAACGTCCTCGGCGAGATCGACCACGGGTTCAGAGTCGCCATGCAGACGCTGGATCTCTTTCGCCCGAGTGTTGGCGCCTTTGCCCTCGGAATGGCGGAGGCGGCGCTGCGCATCGCAGCCGGTCATGCCATGACCCGCACTGCGTTCGGGACCCCAATCTCCGATTTCCAGGGGGTCTCGCATCAACTGGCCGATGTGCGTCTCGACATCGAGGCGGCCGAGTTGCTGGTGTACTCGGCGGCGGCCGCTCACGACAACGGCGACGCCGAGACGCTCACCGGCAAGGCCGCCATGGCGAAGCTCCATGCGACCGAGACGGCGCAGCGGGCGGTAGACACCGCGATCCAGGTCCTCGGAGCAAGAGGTCTCGAGGCCGACACCACCCTTGCCCATCTCTATCTAGAGGTGCGGGCGCCCCGCATCTACGAAGGCACCTCGGAGATCCAGCGCAACATCATCGCTCGAGAGCTGTTCAACGGGCGGATCTGAAGGGCGTACCTGAGGTAGGTAGGCCCGTATATGGGCCTACGTCAACAGAGAGGGATGGGGTGCGCTTCTGTGTCCGCCCAGGCCCAGATACGGGCCCAATGAACCTCAGGTAAGGCGTACCTAGCCGGCTACGGCGGCCCGGACCATGATGCAGGCGTGGGCGAGCCAATTGAAGGGACCTGCGTCCAGCTTCTCCATCAACTCCGGGGATTCGGCCCCGGGCTGGAGCCAGATGTTGAGGATGCCCGCCTGCTCGCACTCGTCGACCACGTCGAGCCCCCGACGGGCCGGAATGACGAAATCGGCGATGGCCGGCGTCTCGGGAAGGTCGAGAACAGTCTTCCAACAGGGGTCGCCGTCCACCGTCTCCCGATAGGGATTGACCGCCAGGACACGAATCCCTCGCCGCTTCAGGTCCCGGTAGATGATCCCGCCGTACTTGGTGGGATGGTCCGTGGCCCCGATCACAGCAACCGAGGCGCCTGGCTCGCCCAGGATGGGGGTGAGGTCAGTCATCATGTGCCGGCACGGTATCGGCCTCGCCCGTCTTGTCGGGAATCAACCCGGTACCGTCCTCGTCGTGACGGAGGTTGTCGTCGATGGCGGTCCACTCACCCCGAGCCAAGTGGTGGAGGTCGCCCATCGCCGGGCCCGGGCAATACCGGGGCCCGATCTTTCAAACCGAATGGAGCCTGCGCGCGCCGTGGTCGACGCAGCGGTCGAGTCGGGAGACGTCGTCTACGGGATCACGACCGGCTTCGGCGCTCTCGCTTCCACCCGCATAGATCGTGATGAGGCGGAGACTCTCCAGTACAACCTGATCCGATCGCACGCCTCCGGGGTCGGACCGCCTCTGCCCGATGCCCTGGTTCGGGCCATTCTCCTGCTCCGGGCGAGAACCCTGGCGCAGGGTCACTCCGGTGTGCGACCCGTCGTCGTGGAGCGTCTTCTCGAGATGCTGGACCGGGACATCCTCCCCGTCATCCCCTCCCAGGGGTCGGTGGGAGCATCGGGGGATCTCGCCCCCTTCGCCCACATGGCCCTGCCTCTGATCGGCGAGGGGCGGGTCAAGGTGGACGGAGCCATCGTCCATGCGGCGGACGCCGGCATGGCTCCGTTGACCCTGCAGGCGAAGGAGGGCCTCTCCCTGCTCAACGGGACCGAAGGCATGACGGCCATGGGGGTTCTCTCACTCCACGAGGCACACCAGCTACTCATCGCTGCGGACGCTGCCTGTGCCATGACCATCGAGGCGATGATGGGAAGTGCCCGGCCCTTCCGGGAGGACGTGCATCTTCTGCGGCCACATCCCGGCCAGATCGCCTCCGCACGGCGCATCGCCTCCCTGATCGACGGCAGCCCGATCGGGGCCAGTCACGAACACGATTTCGACCATGCCGTGCAAGACGCCTACTCCCTCCGCTGTGCCCCCCAGGTCCACGGAGCGGTGGCCGACACGCTGGACCACATGGAGGCCGTGCTCTCCCGTGAGATGGAATCAGTCGTCGACAACCCGATCGTCTTCCCCGAGACGGGTGAGGTGGTGTCGGGCGGCAACTTCCATGGCCAGCCCCTCGCCTTCGTACTCGACTTCGCTGCCATCGCCGTCTCCGAGCTTGCCTCCATCTCGGAGCGGCGCACCGATCGTCTCCTCGACCCGGCCCGGTCCAGGGGTCTCCCCGCATTTCTCGCGAGCAACCCGGGTGTCCAGTCCGGGTACATGATCGGCCAGTACGTGCAAGCGGCGCTGGTCGCCGAGAACAAGGTGCTGGCGCATCCCGCCTCGGTCGACACGATCCCCACTTCAGGCAATCAGGAGGACCACGTTTCGATGGGCTGGGGCGCCGGTCTGAAGCTGAACCAGATCCTGGGCAATGCGCGCAAGGTGGTCGCCATCGAGATCCTCTGCGCCGCCCAGGGCATCGAATACCGAAGCCCACTGCTTCCTGCCCCCGGGACGGCGGCCATGGTGGGTCTGGTTCGCGCCCACGTCCCACCCCTGACCGAGGATCGGTCACTCACCGACGAGATCGAGGCGGTAGCCGCCCTCATTGCCGATGGATCGGTGGCTGCGGCGGCCCAACGGTGAGCGATCTCTTCCTTACCGGGATCGGGCATCTGACCACCAATGTCGAGGAGCCGGTGGTCGACGCCGTGGTGAAGATCGAGGATGGATCGGTCGTCTACGCCGGGCCTGACTCCGACGCCCCCGACCAGGGCAATTCTCCCCGGGTCGAGTGCGAGGGACGGGCCGTCCTGCCCGGATTCGTCGACAGCCACACTCATCTCGTGTTCGCCGGAGACCGGGCGGGAGAGTTCTCGATGAAGATGGCCGGTGCCACGTACGCCGATTTGGCGAAAGGAGGTGGAGGAATCCTTTCGACCGTGGGGGCGACCCGTGATGCATCTGAGGACGACCTCTTCGCCTGTGCTGCGACGAGAGTCAGGAGGATGATCACCGCAGGGACGACGACTGTTGAGATCAAGTCCGGGTACGGCCTGGACCTCGAAACCGAGTTGCGCCTCCTCCGGGTCGCCAGAAGGATTGCAGCCGAGCTGCCGATAACCGTCAGGACCACATTTCTGGGGGCTCACGCCCTGGCGCCCGAGTTCCAAAACGATCGGGCGGCCTACGTAGACCTCCTGATCGAGGAGATGCTGCCCGCCGCCGCCCCGCTTGCCGACTACTGCGACGTCTTCGTCGAGGAGGGCGCCTTCACGGTCGAGGAGGCGAGACGCATCTTCGCCGCTGCCAGAGGGCACGGCCTGGGAGCGCGTATTCACGCCGAGCAATTGACCCATTCCGGTGGAGCAGCGCTGGCGGCCGATATCGGTGCCGTCAGCGCCGACCATCTCGATCACGTCACTGAGGGTGACGCCATGGCCCTCGCCGACGCCGGCGTCATCGCAGTCTTGGTCCCTG
>Ga0105092_10000165_pt1 | contig 32209 bp, 26 predicted proteins | sample PPLLak2March2015_FD_87021 | JGI IMG/M metagenome (GOLD analysis project Ga0105092, IMG submission 87021) | Freshwater sediment microbial communities from Prairie Pothole Lake near Jamestown, North Dakota, USA - PPLs Lake P7 Core (1) Depth... | ecosystem: Environmental > Aquatic > Freshwater >... | reverse complement strand
GCCAATGAAAATATCGGAAGCCTTTTCGGACCCAATTCAGTTGAAATAGAGGACGCCCTCCTGCGTCTGGATAAGCAGATCTCGGATTTTCTCGTATTTCTGGACGAATATATCGGCAAGGAAAATGCCCTGATATTCCTGACCTCCGATCATGGGGTCGCACAGGTGCCATCATACCTGATGGACAATAAGATACCTGCCGGTTATTTCAACCAGAACGGCGCGGTGTCTCTGCTTATGAGCGCCCTTAACAACAGCTACGGCAGGGGTGACTGGGTTAAGAATTATCATGCCCAACAGGTTTATCTTAACCATACCCTGATTGAGGATTCAAAACTTTCTCTTCGGCAGATACAGGATTATTCCGCTCAGTTTCTCCTTCAATTCAGCGGTGTGGCAAATACCGTGACATCGATTACCCTTCAGACCACCAATTTTACCGATGGTGTGTTCAGGAAAATCCAGAACAGCTTTAACCAGAAACGCTCAGGGGATATCATTATCAATCTCAAGGCAGGATGGGTGGAGAAGAATGAAGGTTCCACCGATGGCACTTCATCCTACGCATACGATTCCCGTATTCCCCTTATCTGGTATGGATGGAAACTCGGAAGGGGCTCCATAACTCGTGAAGTGGATATTACAGATATTGCCCCTACCATCGCCACATTTTTAAATATTACGTATCCCAATTCATGCACGGGTAAACCGGTTTTCGAACTGTTACAGTAAGAATATCCGTGAATCCATTGCATTAAAATGATACCTGCATGGAAAAACGGATTCCAAAGGGACTTACATTTTCATGCTCAAGGTAGGAAAAGCGCCAGACAGCATCAATGCGGAATAGTTTGAAAATATTTTCTATTCCTGCATTCGCTTCATAATATGGCCCTTTTAATTTCGAAAGACCCTGGGGGAAAAGCATGACCGCCTTGTTTTTATCGGATAACCTCCCGTACAGGATATTGCAGCCTATCACCTCACGCCAGTGCAATCTTCGTAACAGCGGTATGCGGTTCAGAAAGAATCCCTGGAAATGTTGTTCTGCAAACAGGCTGACATATTCATCACTCACAAATTCGTAGTAATTCATCATATTGAATGAAAGCGGATCATAGGCATAGGTCTCGTTTCCCTCATGCAATTTGAGCAAAGGATAGGGTAGGGTGCCAAATATCTTGCCCACAGTAAGCCTGAATTTGAAAAATCCCAGGGGATTGGTTTCCAGTTTATCCGAGATTTTCATCCTGATCTTAAAATAATCATAGGTACTTTCAAGAACTCCCTTTGGACCATAAGTCAGCTCGAGATCCAAAGTAGGATACTGGGAGCCGAGGCTGGTTCTTTCAAATTTTCCCCACAGGAATTTCTCCCGGTATGCAAAATGGGTGTTTAGTGTAAATTCCATTGCCGTTAGGGATTTTCCCGGAACCGTATCACCCTCTGCCGAATAATAGGCAAACGGGACGTAACGGGTGGGATAGATGGTCTGGTGCATAACCTTGAAAATATTTGAAAAGCCCGGTACCCATTCGTGTTCATAAAACGCATTGAATTGATCCACCATGGTAAGTTTATAATTCGGGTTCCTTCGGAGAACAGAAGTGAGGTAATTGTCATCCAGGAAGGCATTTTCGCTCTTCCCGAGCTGGCGGATATCATGGAAATAGGAAATGGTGCTTGTTCTTCGCGGATTGGTATTGAACATATATGTCAGGTAGAGACCATATTTGAACCGTCTGTCACCGAATCCATATGCAATATGCCCTCCGGGCATAATCCTGGTACTGAATTTGTTGCTTGTACGACCCCCTAGTCTTAACCTCGACCCTTCTATCACATTGGAACTGAAAGTGGTATAATAAGGTCCCAGTTCCACAGGCCCGGCGACAATATAATAATTGGTCAGCATAGTAGTCAGCGTATTCAGGGTTTTATACAAGGGTATCTTCTTAATGGAATCCACCATAGTATAAATCTTACTGTCTTCCTCCGTCAGCACTGATTTTCGGTTTTCCTGCCAGAATGATTCATTCCGGTCAATTTTATTCTCGAGTACATACGTGTCAGTCGTGATCTTTTTTACCGTGTCAGGCACCGGAACATTGAAAAGAATGCTGTCATAAACAGCAGTTTTCCGGGCGAAAAAGCCATATGTTTTTTCAGCCAGGTTAAAATCGATCACAATATCTTCATGCGTTAAGAACCAGGTTGTATCATTTATCAGATCGTACTCATAAGTAGCTACCATGTCCTTGAGCAGGTTAAGGTTCACGTCGGAAGATATCCGGAGTTCAAATTTCTTAATGGCAAAAGTGTTATCGGTTACCCAGAAATAACCATGAAAAGTCCTTTCCTGTTTGCGTTTGGGCTTAAATGCAATCTTATAGCAAAATTTGCCATCAATAAAAGTGCTGTCTTCCAGGAAGTATTTATAGTATAATCGTCCTATATCCGAAATGGGGCTTATAAATCCCGGATCGAAGAAAAGGATGAAATTGTCATAAATGTTTAATTGCTGATACATCCTTCCGGTAAATTGGGATATCGTTTTGTTTTCCACACCGCTTATCTTGAAAGCTTCGATCACTTCCCGGTTAACGGGTGGGGATTTTGACCTGTATACCTTTGAAACCGTTTCAGAAATAAGGAGTGGAAGGTAGTTTTTACTGAAAACTTCAGACGAATCCATGTATTCAAAAACAAATCCAAAATCCTTAAGCAGATTTTGACTCTTCAGCTTCTTCCCTATGTTATTCAGGTCGAGACGCAGTTTGGTATAGGCATTGTACTGGTATGATGACAATCGTGACGGGTCATTTTTCTTTTTATTATCGTTGATCGCTTTCAGTATCCGGAAGGCAGGATTTTCACCGGGTCTGACTATCACCGCATCAAGCGCTATCCGTCTCGGAAGGAGTTTAACCTCAAGCACCTGTTCTTTACCTGATTCCACGGGGAGTTTCACCATTTCATAGCCCACGCATGATACTAAAAGGGTATCCGTTGCCTTGGAGGTAGCCAGATAAAACGATCCGTCTATCTCGCTGATGGTTCCGACCAGGCTGTGCTGAAACCCGATATTAACAAAGGGTATTGCTTCATCGGTCTCGGCATCTATGACCCTCCCGGTAACTGTTGTCTTCTGGCAAAATATGCCAGGGCAAAAAAACAGGAATGATATAAAAATGAAGATGTACCTAAAACAGGAAGACATAATTATTCAGCCTAAAGATTAACAAACACCCTCTTTTGACAAAAATACGCAAACATCCTGTCAACCAAAAGCCTGGATTGATTTAAAATAAACCTCGCTGCTTTTATGACCACAAGGATCAGAACTCCCATCTGAAAGCCAGGGTAGGACTGATCTGCCATTCATGGGGTCCGACCGGAAAATTCCTGCTGATCTCGGCTTCTCCGCCTATTGCGATCGCGGGTGTCAGCAGGTACCAGATTTGAGGCTCCGTCTGAAAAACAAGCTCCTTGCTATCCGGATCGTACACCTTATCCTGGGACCACAAATCCAGAAAACCGGTAAAAAGCACCTTGTTTCTGAAAAGGGGCTGATACCAGACCACTGTAAACTGGAAATCGGGTATATCCATTCCCCTTGGCATCCTTAACAGCCATTGGGTATTAATTTCGACTTGTCCAACTCTGACCGGGTGGCTGAAACCGGTCAGTAAGACGCTGTTGTAGCTTGCAGCAGCCTGAATATCCCCGCTGTCCGTGTATGCAGTGAAGCCATCGTTGTATTCAATATGGAAAGTCAGCTTCTGAAAGGCGGGTAGCTTTTTCAGAACCGGAATGTAGAACTCCCGTGCGATTTCCCAATAGGCAGCTGACATGCTGCGCGGGCTTCCCGGGTAGTTGAAATCAAAATCCGCAAACCAGAATGTGGAGCCGAGTGAATCTGGCTTAAACATTTCAAGGGTGGCTGTGAAAAATTTTCTTTCCTGTCCAAAATCATAGTGCAGCTGAAGGTTCTGGGCTTTTACCGCAACGGATGAAAATATCAGAATGATAGGTATTGTTTTTCGCAGAAATCAGTTGTGGAATATCCGCAAAATTAAAAGATTATTGGATAATGTGCGAATTGGTTACCTGCAGCGCCCACCGGAAACCATTGATAGATTACTATTTTTCCTTACTTTGTATAAATTAAACCCCGGTATTCTTGTCTGGCTATAAGTATCTTTTTTTCGATCTTGATAATACCCTATGGGATTTCAGGGCAAATGCGCATGAAGCATTTCATGAAATATTTACGGAACTGGATCTGTTCTCAAAGATCGGGGATTTTGACCGGTTCCTGGTCGTATACGAGCAATTCAATGAGTACATGTGGACTGAATACAGGAAGGGCAGAATTAAAAAAGATGTGATGCGGAAGGAACGCATAATATTAACATTCAGGGAATTGGGCATACAGGATCCGCAGCTGGCCCAAAAAGTCGGCGAGGTATACCTGAACACCGCACCCAAAAAGGCAAATGTTTTTCCCGGAGTAATAGATACCCTGGAATATCTGGCCAATAAGTACAAATTATATATACTCACCAATGGTTTTGCTGAGGTACAGGTTCAGAAGATCCGCAATTCCGGACTCCAAAACTATTTCAGCAAGTTGTTCATTGCCGAAATGGTGGGGTATCAAAAACCGGACAGGCGTATTTTTGAATATGCCGTAAAATCTGTTCATGCCCGTAAAAGCGAAAGCCTCATGATCGGGGATGATCCTGAGGCAGATATAATAGGGGCCGCCCATGCCGGCATAAACCAGGTATACTTCAATCCCCTTCGCAAGCCATGCTTAATCCGGCCAACCTGGGAGATCACTGCGATCAGCGAATTGAGGACTTTTTTATAGTGCGGCGTCCTCTTTATTATTTTTTTTGCTGATTTTCCGATTTGGAGATGGAATCCCTCATCTGGGTATCAGCATCGATATTTTTCAGTTTATAATAATCCATAATTCCCAGGTTACCGGACCGGAATGCATCTGCCATGGCCAGGGGAATTTGTACCTCGGCCTCAATAACTTTTGCACGTGCCTCCTGGGCTTTAGCCTTCATCTCCTGTTCTATGGCGACGGCCATTGCTCTTTTTTCTTCGGCTTTGGCCTGGGCAATATTCTTATCAGCATTTGCCTGATCCATCTGCAATACGGCACCAATGTTCTTACCGATATCAATATCGGCGATGTCTATCGAGAGTATCTCAAATGCGGTGCCGGCGTCAAGCCCTTTATTCAAAACCACCTTGGATATATTATCCGGATTTTCCATCACCTCTTTGTGTGAAACTGCCGAACCTATGGATGAAACTATACCTTCTCCCACGCGGGCAAGTACTGTTTCTTCACCGGCGCCCCCTACCAGTTGACGGATATTTGCCCGTACGGTTACACGTGCCTTGCATATCAGCTGAATTCCATCCTTTGCCACGGCAGTAACCGGCGGAGTATTTATCACTTTGGGATTGACGGACATCTGAACGGCTTCAAAAACATTCCGGCCGGCGAGGTCAATAGCCGTGGCCGCTTTGAAGTCAAGGGGAATATTCGCCTTATCAGCGGAAATCAAGGCATTGACAACCTGTTTCACATTTCCCCCGGCAAGGTAATGCGCTTCCAGTTCATCCACATTCAGTTTGAGACCGGCCTTAGTGGCACTTACCAGGTTATTAAGGATTGTAGAAGGAGGAACCTTTCGTATACGCATTCCAATAAGTTGCCAGATGGGAACGTACACACGGGCAAAAACTGCACTGAACCATAATCCGAGTGGTACAAAGTAAAAAAACAACCAGATAAAAATGATGATGGCGATCGCAACGACAATGTAAATTCCAATACTAGTTTCAGTCATGACATTATTGATTTACGGGTTTAACAACTATTTGCGTGGAAAGAACCTGGAGAACTTCAATTTCGGTATTTTCATCAATGAAATTCCCTGTTGATTTGGCCTCACAAATGATTTCATTTACAACAGCTTTCCCAACGGGTGCAAGCCGGGTAATGGTTTTTCCATGGTCACCGGGATGGATCCTGAGGGTATCAAAAGGTTCGTTCCGGCTATTGATATTGGCCTGAAGGCCCATTCTGTTCCAGGTTTTTTTCTTGAAAATATAATAAATGGTAACCAGGGAGACGAGTACGGTTCCTATCAGCGTATAATTGCCTGCTGCGATTCCATGGAAGTAATAGGATGATCCGATGCCGAGCAGGATAAGAACAAAACCGCCAATACCAAATATGGTAACACCGGGAATAACCAAAAATTCAAGAAGCAATAGAAAGATACCCAGGATTATGATAAGGAGAATGGCCAAAAAGGACATATAATAACTGGTTAATGATTAGTCAATGGTTGCATTGAGACCCCGTTCGATCAGGCCTTCCTTGAAGGGCTTCAGCAAACTGAAACTTCCCTTTTTAATATCACATTTTCCCTTATAATGGACCAGGTATGTGCATTGTTCCGCCTGGGTGATTTCCATTTCGCATACTTCAATCAGACTGTCGATGACATATTCAAATGAATGTATATCATCGTTATGGAGGATCAGAAAACGACCTTCAGACAGTCCCTCATCTATCAGGTTTTCAATTTCCGGTTTATTGTCGCTGTACTCCTTTGGTTTCATATAAATTGTCCGGGAAATTTGAATCTGTTCTACCTGATCCAAAAATACGAAATTGTAATCATAAATCTGACATTTATAATTCAGATGTTAATAGTATGTTAATAAACGGGTGACGCGTGATTGGTGACACGTGACCGGTGACTACAGCCTCAGATTGGCAAATTCAATCTCCCGGGCTTTTTCCGTGGTGATGGGTTTGTCGTCAAAAAAAGCCACGATGAAAGCATCCGGAAATCCATTAATCTTAACCTGCCCAAGTGCTGTGAGTGCGCCCTTCAGGGTATAAAAAAGTCCTGCATAATATTTCAGAATGGCTGAATTTTCAACCTGATGGTAATAAACAGGAGATATCCCTCCAAAAGCATCGTCGACCCGGGGTTTGCTGAATACGCCCAATTGAATTCGGTATACCAGGCCTTTATGGGAATTCAAACCTTTGGGAATGGGGTTGGATTCATTATAATATGATTTGTCAAGGAGGCTGAATTCATCTGAAATTTCTTTATCAGCTTCCGAAACATTGGATGGTTGCATGCTTGGGATATTTTCAACAGTACCAGTATCTCCGCCTGCCGGAGAGGCTTCCGCCTCTTTCATTTTCCATGCTTCAGCAAATTTCAAATCTGCTTCCCGCTGCAATTTTTTGGATTCCCTTTCAAGCCGGATAATATCGGCGATCAGGTACTTTTTCTGTCCTTCATCCGGGGTTACTTTGGCCAGGAGCCGTTTGTCGCGTGCAATTCTGCCAAGTGAATCCGATTTAAGCTGGATAGAAAGGGCTTCCGAAAGCACCAGGTTATATCCGGACTCTTTTGCAAACTGCCTGGTTTCAATTTTCATTTCAGTCCAGGAAGTATCCTGGGCTGTGACAGGTAATCCTGCTGATAATGAGAGGAAATACAAAAGATACAGGCGTATTGAATGGTTCATTCTGATGATATTTAATTCACCTGTGGAATTTACAAATTACAGGAATATCCGGGGAAAAGATTTTTCACTATTTACTCACAGTTTTATATAATTGACTTATATTCGCTGCTTAATTTAAAAAACATGAACATGAAAAGTATGAGATTATTATTTGTTTTTTCTTTAATTGGCCTATTCATCGTTTCGGCTTGCAGTCAGAATAAAAAATATGCTTCCGTTAAGCTTAAGACCAAGGAAGATACTGTAAGTTACTACCTCGGGTTGACTTATGGGAATGGTATCAAGCAGGCAAAAATCGACAGTATTTTTAATCCTGAGGCATTTCTCCGGGGGATTCACCAGGCTACAAAGGAAGATAGTCTCCCTGTATCATCGATGGTTATTCAGAATTTTCTAAACAAATTTTTCAGTGAATTTCAGCAGAACCAGCTCAAAAATCAATTTAAGGAATATATCGCCCAAAATAAGGCATTTCTTGAAGAAAACGCGAAAAAGGACAGCGTGGTCAGTTTGCCCAGTGGTCTACAGTATGTTGTTCTGAAAGAAGGCAATGGCAATAAACCAGCGCTTAGTGACAGGATCAGGGTACATTATACGGGTACGCTTATCGACGGTACCGTATTTGACAGTTCCTACAAACGCGATCAACCCGCTGAATTCAATGTAGGTCAGGTAATACCGGGATGGACCGAAGCAATCCAGCTTATGACGGTGGGTTCAAAATACAGGGTATTTATTCCCGAAAACCTGGCATATGGAGCACAGGCACCGCAGGGATCAGCTATTAAACCCTATTCCACGCTTATTTTTGTTGTTGAATTGTTGGAGATATTACCTGCCGAAACCAGGTAAATAATATTAGCCGGCTATTTGGCGTGAACGGGCCTGCAGCATGAAATCAATAAAAAGCAGCAGGCCTGTTGATGCCATGACAAGTGTTGCCAGCCACAGCGCCCCCGAATCAACCGGAATTGCCAACAGTACCCCCTCGAAAAGATCAGCCAGCGATCCTATTTTATCAAAATAGGCAGGTTCTGCCTGACCAACGGATGCAAATCTTAAAATGCATGCTGCCAACAGTACGAAAATAGCGAGTGAGATGAAAATCCATGTTTTCCTGCTTATAAGAGGTTTATAAACCGTTCCGGCCTTCTGAAACTCTTCCCCAATAAGGTTCATAACACGATCAGTGAAACCGGCTGAAGGACTAAGCAATCCTTCTTCCTGGATCAGTCGCCCGATAAGATCGTCTTTTTCAATCCTGTCTTCCATAACCTGTTCATTAAAAATACTTAATTAAATATTACCATTGATTTAGACATGATTTCCTGCAATTTCTTTCTGGCACGGAAAAGTTTTATTTTTACATTGGATCTGGAAAAACCTGTGATGGCATGAATTTCATCAACACTTGATTCATTCAGGTAATAAAGAGTTATAATCGCCCTGTCTTCTTCAGGCAGCTGTTTCAGGGCGAATTCCAGCAACTGACCTTGTTCGGCAGCCGGATCTTCTCCGGATTCAGACCCGGCATCTAAAAAAGGCATTTCTTCAATCGACTGAAAGGCAATTCCCTTGATCCTTTTCCTTGAGATGGCGGTGTTATAAACTATTCTGTACAACCAGGTCGAGAATTTCGACTTTTGGCGAAACGAGGAAAGGCTCCGGAATGCTTTTACAAAGGCATCCTGTATAACTTCCTCCGAATCTTCCCGGTTACCCAGGATACGGAAAGCAATTGTAAAGGAAAGATCTTTGTACTGATTCACCAATACGGCATATCCGGAAACGTCACCATTCAGTATCCGACCAATCAACTCTGTTTCGTTATGACGCATCATCTTGAATTTTGACGCCGGTATGTTTCCGTTGGTTACAAATATAGCAGAAAGATGGGAAAATGAATAATTTGAAAATTTGAAAATTTGACAATTTGAAAATGGAAGAATAGAAGGAGGGAGAATTTGAAAATTTGAAAATTTGACAATTTGAAAATGGAAGAATGGAAGGAGGGAAGGGTTAGTTGTAACCAGGAGGTTCATGACGGCGTCATAGATATAAATCAATTTTCTTAACCACTAAAAATTATTGCCATGGATGATGGATTTGTTGGAGTCATGTTTTTTCTGACCTTTTTTGGTTCTTTGTTCGGAGTATTGTATTTTTACTTTACCACCCGCAATCGCGAGCGGCTTGCCCTGATTGAAAAAAATGCAGATCCTGCCATTTTCAGGGTAGAACCGACGAACATTTTCAAAAAATTCTCCATTAAAATCGGCATGCTGTTTATCGGAGGCGGTTTTGGGGTTCTGGTCGGGAATATTCTTGTGGTAACCACCATGCTGGAAAGGCCGGTTGCTTATCTTTCGATGATCTTCATGTTTGCCGGTGCCGGATTGATCGGTTCGTACTTTATTGCCCGGAGGATTAAAGACTGACCCTCGTTGCGTGAGTGTCATTCCGGAAAGATCCCGGGGGCCATCTGTTTATGAGGGTGACCCCGGGATTCGGCATGATCCTAAATTGCTGTTCCCCCCCGTTCACCTGTCCTGATCCGTATGCATTCTTCCAGCGCGGTAATAAATATTTTTCCATCGCCCACTTCCCCTTTTGTATTGGTCCGCGCAGCCCGGATTATCGTATCCACTGTTATGTCTACGAAAGTATCATTTACAGCTATTTCAAGCCTCATTTTGGGTATAAGATTGGGAATCACCTTGGCGCCCCGGTAGATTTCCTCACCTACCTGCTGGCCATGTCCAGACACCCTGCTGACAGTAATGCGGGTTATTTCTGCATCGATAAGGGCTTCCCGCACCTGATCGAGCTTATTTTCACGAATGATGGCTGTTATTAGTTTCATAGTGAATGAATTTGCATTTTCCGAATATTTAATAATTTACCTGGGATTAAGCATTCCATATCCCTGTTCTCCGTGATAATAGTGATCGAGACCCTGCATTTCAGCTTCCGTAGTGGCCCTGAATCCCACCAGTTTGTTCACCACAAAAATAATTACCAGGGTAAGGATGGCAGCATATGCAATGGCAATTGTAACGGCAATGGCCTGAACCCCGAATTGCTGCCAGGTTGTCCATGATCCCCCTGCTGCTGCCGCAGCATTTTCCATCCAGCTTTTCCGAATAAAGAAGGTAAGGAGGAGAGAACCCACAATACCTCCGATGCCATGAATTCCAAAGGCATCGAGGCTGTCATCATATCTCATTTTGTTCTTAGCCGAAATGGCCAGATAGCAAATTATGGCTGCTGCTATTCCCAAGGCCAGGGCACCAGCGGGCTTAACCACGCCGGCTGCGGGCGTCACCGCAACGAGTCCGGCCAGGATTCCGCTGGCAAATCCCAATGCGGTAGCTTTTCCCTGGTGCAATGATTCAATGCTTATCCATGTCATGGCGCCGGCGGCAGCAGCAACCTGGGTTGCAGTTAGGGCCTGGGCAGTCAGCAATCCGCTTGCAACGCTGCTTCCGGCGTTGAAACCAAACCAGCCAACCCACAACAAACCGGCTCCGAGCATGGTAATGACCAGATTACTGGGTGCAACGGCAATTTTAGGATGTCCCCGGCGGGAACCAAGATAGAGGGCTGCGACAAGTCCGCTTACACCCGAAGCGATATGGACCACTGTACCCCCTGCAAAATCAATGGCTCCCATGGCTCCCATGTTATAAAGGAACCCGTCACTGGCCCAGACCCAGTGACATAAAGGATTATATACCAGTAGTCCCCAGAGGGCAATAAAAAAGATATAGCCTTTGAATGATATACGTTCGGCAAAAGCGCCGGCTATCAGAGCCGGGGTAATAATTGCAAATTTACCCTGGAACATAGAAAATATGTATTCCGGTACACCGGCCGGAGTAATGGTTTCATCGATCCCTTGCAGCATGAAATAATCTTTGTTCCAGCCAAACCAGCCTCCAAGGACGTTCGGGCCGAAACTCATCGAATACCCAACCATTACCCATAATACGCTCATAATGCCCATGGCAACAAAACTGTGCATTACCGTTCCGAGAACATTTTTTGTCCGGACCAGCCCGCCGTAAAACATGGCAAGTCCGGGCACCATTAATAAGACAAGCGCCGTGGAAGTCAGCATCCAGGCAGTTGTACCCGTATCGACGGGTACAGCATCAGCAGCAATTACAGAACCGCCCGCAATAAACAGAAGGAGTCCTGCCGCAAGACCATTTCGTTTTAATTGTCCTTTCATATTTCAGGGTTTTAATTTTTTTATGATGCAAATATATGAATAATGGGGTACATGTAAAAAAAATATATAAAATAATTATCATACCCATTAAATATATATGGTTATGTATGATTATTAATAATAAATAGTCGGAAGTCAAGCCAAAATAATGGGGTTAAAATAGAAATATATAAAATAAGTTTACATCAGAACGCAGAATATCCTCCCTGCCGGCTGCAAGCTATGCGCCGGATTATTAAGGTAAATGCAAAAAACCTGAAAGGGGAAGAAATTCTGAATTAAACCAGTTTGCCGGCTCTCTTTCGGTGGGTTTCGCTCAGCAGGATCTTGCGAAGGCGAATAAAACCCGGAGTAATCTCTACGTATTCATCTTCCTGGATGTACTCAAGTGCCTCTTCGAGGCTGAAACGGATTGGGGGGATAAGTTTCACTTTCTCATCACTTCCTGATGCCCGCATATTGGAAAGTTTTTTTGAGCGGGTAACATTCACTACCAGATCACCGGCCCTGCAATGTTCGCCTACCACCTGGCCTGCATAAACCTCTTCCTGTGAATCCACAAAGAAACGGCCGCGATCCCTTAGTTTGTCAATGGCGTAGGCAAAGGCAGTCCCGGTTTCCATCGCGATGAGAGAACCGTTTGTCCTTCTTTCAATTTCTCCTTTAAGGGGTTCAAAGTCCTTAAACCGGTGTGACATCACGGCTTCACCGGCGGTGGCTGTCAACAGATTGCTCCTCAGTCCGATAACACCCCTTGACGGTACATCAAACTCAAGGTGAATGCGGTCACCGCGTCTTTCCATCATCAGCATCTGTCCCCGCCTGGAGGATACCATTTCAATCGCTTTGCCGGAATATTCCTCCGGAAGGTCGATATATAATATTTCCACAGGCTCACAGGGCTCCCCGGCAATTTGTTTGATAATCACCCTGGGTTGACCAACCTGTAATTCATAGCCTTCACGGCGCATGGTTTCTATAAGGATGGAAAGGTGCAACACCCCGCGGCCATAAACTATAAATGAATCAGCTGAACCTGACGGTTCCAGGCGAAGGGCGAGATTTTTCTCAAGTTCCTTCTCAAGGCGGTCTTTGAGATGCCGGGAAGTCACATATTTTCCGTCTTTTCCATAAAACGGAGAATCGTTAATGGTGAACAGCATGCTCATTGTCGGTTCATCCACCGTAATGGAGCTCAAGGCTTCCGGATCTTCAAATTCGGCAATGGTGTCGCCAATATTAAATCCTTCTATCCCCACCAGGGCACAAATATCCCCGCAGGATACGCGGGGTGTCTTTTTATAGGTGATTCCTTCGTAAACAGAAAGTTCCTTTATTCGGGTACGGATAACACTACCATCCCTTTTCACAAGGGATACGTTCATGGCCTCAGTGAGTTCCCCGCGGTGCAGCCTTCCAATGGCGATCCGTCCAAGATAGTTGGAATAGTCAAGATTGGAAATGAGCATTTGGGGAGTACCGGTTAATTTTTTAGGCGGGGGAATATGCCTGATGATTGCATCGAGCAACGGGGTTATATCTGAGGTCGGTTTCTGCCAGTTGTCCGACATCCATCCCTGCTTGGCCGAACCATAGAGGGTTGGGAAATTAAGCTGGTCCTCCGTTGCATTCAGGTTGAACATCAGTTCAAAAACCTGCTCCTGAACTTCTTCCGGGCGGCAATTGGGCTTGTCCACCTTATTGATCACCACGATGGGCTTCAGACCCAGACTTAATGCTTTTTGCAGTACAAACCGTGTTTGAGGCATGGTACCTTCAAAGGCATCAACCAGCAATAATACGCCATCGGCCATGTTGAGCACACGCTCAACCTCCCCGCCGAAATCGGCATGTCCCGGTGTGTCAATGATATTGATTTTTACATCCGAATAAACTACCGATACATTCTTTGCCAGTATCGTAATGCCCCGTTCCCGCTCGAGTTCATTGCTATCCATGACCAGTTCACCTGGTGTTTCATAGTCTTTATAGAACTTGGTCTGTAAGAGGATCTTGTCTACCAGTGTGGTTTTTCCATGGTCAACGTGGGCAATTATGGCAACATTTCTGATATCTTTCATGAACTAAAATTGGGCTGCAAAGGTAGGGAATTAAATTGATAATATGGTCTGATGTTTCATGTTTCAGGTTCCAAGTTTCAGGTCTGCCCGCACCCGGGAAGCGAAAAACACCAGGGCCCGAAAGACAACCAGACCTGCGGGACAACCAGAGCTGCAGGACAGTTTTCCTGGGTTTCAGTGTAACAGTTGAAAATCCTAAATCTTTGGACCGATCATTTCAGAATGTATCAATCTTATATTAACTTTGAGATGCAATAGAGAATAATGATATTCAGGAAAAAAAGTATTGATGAATGGGCTTTGGATTACTATTTACTCCAGTCTTATGCAATACTTTTCTTTCGCATGTTTTACAGGAAGATATGTGTGGTCAATAGGCACAATATCCCTGTGAATCAGCCAATGATACTGGCGCCAAACCACCAGAACGCCCTCATGGATGCCATGGTCCTCGTTTGTAACAGCGGATACCAGGTAGTTTTCCTGGCAAGGGCTGATATTTTCAAGGGAAAATTCCTGATCAGGTTCCTGACATTCCTCAATATAATGCCCATCTTCAGGATCCGTGACGGATATGAAAATGTAAAAAGAAATGACGTCGTATTTGAAAAAACACTCCGGGTATTGCGAAACAGGATTAATCCCCTGGGTATGTTCCCGGAAGGCAATCATGGCGACAGGCGAAGGCTCAGGCCGCTTGTAAAGGGCATTTTCCGGATCGCCTTCATGGCTCAGGAGGATTACCGCGACAAGCCCGGGGTCAAGATCGTACCCATAGGCATTGATTATGGACATTACCAGCATTTCCGTACCACCGTACTGGTTAACTTTGGTGAGCCTATTGAAGTCTCGGAGTTTTTTCCCCTGTATCAGGAAAATCCCGTGGCGGCCATTAACCAGTTGAAAGACCGGTATGCATCGGAACTCACCAAGCTGATAATCAATATACAAACTGAAGAATTCTATGAGATGTACATGATTCTCAGGGTTATTTATAATGATGAGATGAGAAGCAGGCTGGGTATCAAGGGCAGTTCGCTTCCGGAAAGATTTGCTGCAGATAAGGTCATGATTGACATACTCGACCGCGAGCTGGAATCCATGCCCGATAATATCCGCAAGCTGGACAAACTTGCAGCGGATTACGTTGCGGGATTAAAAAAGGCCGGCTTACGGGACTGGGTGCTGAAAAAGGAAAAACACCCTGTTACAGAAATAGGGATTTCCCTGATTATAAAGATTCTGCTCCTGCCCGCTTTTCTTTTTGGATTCGTTCATAATTACCCGGTGTACCGGTTTGCCGAATCGCGAACCAGAAAACTTAAAGATCCTCAATTCCATAGTTCCTTCAAATTTGTTACCGGTATGATCGGATTACCGGCTTTGTATTTTGTATTTATTCTTATATTATTTTTACTGCCGGTCCAGGTTTGGATTAAAGTCATTTATGTATTGATGCTGCCGGTTTCAGGAATGTTTGCCTTTGGATATTTTATCCGGGTCAGGAAAATGCTGGCCAGGATGAGGTATAACCGTTGCATCGCCAGGGGTGACAAACTAGTTCAGGATCTTAAGGAATCAAGGAAGGATATTTTGCACATTATGAATGATTTGATATCCAAACATTCCCAGAAGTATGGAAATCCGGGATAAAGTCATATGGATAACCGGTGCATCCTCGGGTATAGGGGAAGCTCTGGCCAGTGAGCTCTTCACCGGTGGGGCACGTATAATTCTTTCAGCCAGAACGGTTGGAAAACTCGAACAATTGAAAGAGAAATTTGACGTTATTGAAAAGGGGCGATGTTATGTGATTCCTTGCGACATATCAAGAATTGAGTCCATAGAACAGGCAATAAATCAGGTAAAACAAGTTCCCGGCCGGGTGGATATTCTGATAAACAATGCGGGAGTAAGCCAGAGATCCCTGGCGCTCGACACGTCATTGAAAACTGACCGGGAATTATTTGAAGTGAACTATTTTGGGGCTGTGGCACTGACCAAAGGCATTCTGCCCTGGATGATCGCTCTGGGAGGAGGCAATGTGGTAGTGATGAGCAGCATGGCCGGAAAATTCGGATTCAGGATGCGATCCGCGTATTCTGCTTCCAAGCATGCCCTGCATGGTTTTTTTGAAACACTGCGGGCTGAATTGCATGATAGGAATATACGGGTCACCATTGTCTGTCCGGGTCGGGTAAAGACCGATATTTCAATCCATTCCCTTACCGGCGACGGGAAAATGTACGGGAAAATGGACAAAGGCCAGGCCAATGGTGTGCCGGTTGAAAAATGTGCCCGCATTATTGTCAGGGCAATCAGGCATAACCGTAAGGAAGTATTTATCGGATCCTCGGAATTATTCCTGTTATCCGTGAAACGGGTATGTTCTCCCTTGTTTTACTGGATTGCGAACCGCGCCAGTCCTACTTGAAAGTAACCCAACCTCTTTAATTCAACATATTTAATTTACAAATCGGTATATCTTGAAGGAGAAAGTAATCAGTGGGATTCAGCAGATTGGTATCGGCGTTCCCAATGTAAGAGAGGCCTGGAAATGGTACAAGCAGAACTTTGGTTTTGACATCCGTATGTTTGAAGAGGCAGCAATAGCCGAGTATATGCTTCCCTATACAGGAGGTCAACCCCAGAAACGCCATGCTGCCCTGGCCTTGAACATGCAGGGGGGCGGAGGGTTCGAAATCTGGCAATATGTGGAACGGACACCGCTTGCCCCTTTATTTGAGATTCAACTGGGAGACCTGGGTATTTATACGGCAAAAATCAAGTGTCATGATGCCAAAGTCACCTATGATTTTCTGAAATCACACGGGGTTGAGATGCTCAGCAATGTTCTCCGCGATCCAAGGGGCAAAGAACATTTTTTCGTCCGGGACCTCTACGGAAATATTTTTCAGCTTGTAACCAGTGTAACCTGGTTCAGGAATGAAAAGAAACCTACAGGTGCCTCGTATGGTGCCATTATCGGTGTCTCAGACATTGGGCGTTCGGTTGATTTTTACCGGAGCATCCTGGGTTATGACCAGGTGATCTTTGATGAAACGACTATATTTGGAGAATTCGCCTGTTTGCCTGGCGGTAACAATAAATTCAGGAGGGTATTGCTTAAGCATAGCAAACCCCGGCTTGGTGCATTCAGTCCGCTTTTCGGGACCAGCGAGATTGAACTGGTGCAGGTTATGGATCGTAAGCCCAGGCAGATCTATCATGAGCGGTTCTGGGGCGATCTGGGATTTATTCACCTGTGTTTCGACATCCGGGGTATGGATCTGTTGCGGGAGGAATGCAAGCAAAAGGGATTTCCGTTCACCGTGGATGTAGACCACAGTTTTGACATGGGAGAGGCGGCCGGTTCCTTTTCTTATACTGAGGATCCTGACGGTGTTCTGATCGAATTCGTGGAGACCCACAGGATCCCGATACTGAAAGGCATCGGCTGGTACCTGAACCTGAAAAAGCGTCGCCCAGAAAAGGCCCTGCCAAACTGGCTGTTGAATGCCTTACGATTTAACAGGGCAAGGGATATCTGAGCGGCAGCAGTAATCAATGAACAGTAATCAGTGAACGGTAATCAGTATTCAGTATTTATTTTAAATCGTAAATCGTAAATCGTAAATATTTTAGTTTGATATTGATAAATCAACAGACTTTAGTTATTTTCAAACTTCATTTTGTGGATTTAATTTATAAATCAAAAAAACAACTCTATGGGTTCTAATATTAACAGGCGTAAATTCATTGGAAATTCAGCGGCCGCAGTGGCAGCTTTTACGGTCATTCCCCGCCATGTACTGGGCGGAAAGGGATTTGTTGCTGCAAATGATCAGATTAATCTCGGTTTTATCGGCGTCGGGAAACAGGTCTATACCCTGCTGGAAGAGATCGGGAAATGCAATGGTACCAGAGTACTGGCGGCCTGTGATGTTGACAGTAAAAAGCTCGGGGCATTCAAAACTGCCGCTGAAGCACAGAATAAAAGTAAAAATGTGCAGGTCAGTGTTGATACCTATAAGTACTATCGGGAGCTTTTGCAGCGGAAAGATATTGATGCCGTGGTAATTGCCACGCCGGATCATTGGCATGCACAGGTTGCCGTGGATACAGCCAAAGCAGGAAAGGATATTTACTGTGAAAAGCCTCTTGCGCTGACAATAGCTGAAGGCCGCGCCATGGTGAATGCAACCCGTAAATACGACCGTGTTTTTCAAACCGGGAATATGCAGCGCTCCTGGCGCGATTTTCGTCATGCCGTTGAGCTTGTCCGCAATGGATATATCGGTGAAATTAAGGAGATCAATGTCCATGTCGGGGAACCTGTTAAGCAATGCAGCCTGCCTGCCCTGGAGCCTCCGGCAGAACTTGACTGGAACGAATGGGTCGGACCTTCATTGTATCGTGGATGGAATCCTGAACTTGCACCCTTATTCGGGGATGAAAAATGGGCCTGGTGGAGGGGATACCGTGATTTTGGCGGAGGCCTTGTGACCGACTGGGGAGCCCACATGTTTGACATAGCCCAATGGGGCCTTGATATGGACAAATCCGGTCCGGTCCTGTTTCTTCCTCCATTGGTTCCGGCCAAAATAGGTTTGTCGATGCGGTATGACAATGGAGTGGTGGTAAATCACAAGGAATGGGGAGAACAAAATGCGGTCCAGTTTATTGGTACAGAAGGCCGGGTTGAAGTAAGCCGGGAATTCTTAAGGACTTTCCCCGCAAAGGATCTTGCGAAAGCTGAATTGAAATCCTCAGACAAGAGGGTATATCACAGCGAAAATCATTACCAGGATTGGATCGACGCAATTAAAAAGCGAACCAGGCCGGTGTCGGATGTTGAAACGGGCCATCGGACAGCTTCTGTATGCAATATCGTAAACATTGCCTACGAACTTCAGCGGCCATTGCAGTGGAACCCGGTTACAGAGGAATTTATCAACGATAACTATGCCAATAGCATGCGTTCCAGGCCATTTCGCGGAAAATGGGATTTCAATAACTACTAACGCTCACAAAAAGGGTTGAATGATACAAAAATTCAACCCTTTCTTATTTTAGATCCAGGATCACGCAATGCCCTGGTTCGTACTTTACTGATATCATCCGGGTGCCGGCGAGTATCTCAACCGGATCGTGCTTGCTACCGAAATCGGTTCTGCGCAGCAACACCCTGTCTCCCAGCATCAGGCCTGAGACTACTGCACCGGGTTTGGCAGGTACATCAAAGGTAACAGGTACTCCTTTCTCCAGAAAATCACCATATTGCTGGGCTGCGGCGTATACTTCATGAACAAGCCTTACCTCTTCCGGGAACTCTTTTTTATCGCTCCACATGAAGAAAGTATCAGTTCCCCTCAGCAGCATATGCCAAAGCAACTCCTGGTATCCGACGCTACTCAGCTGTTTTACCTCCGGATCGGGATCTCCGGATGCAAAAATAGTGTTCCAATGGACGAAGCTGATGACCGGGATGCCCGCCGGTGTGCTTTTTCCGGCATTGCTGGCCACAAGGAGCATGTTATAAAACCATCTGTAATCCGTGTTTTCGTAATCATACCATGAATATATGGGTGACCAGGTATATACCACTGGCATCGCATAGGTATATCCCGTGGCTGGAAAGTCATTATACCACTCCCTGTACCGGGCTTTCTGATCTGCCTTGTACGGTTGACCGTCCACATAATATTCAAAATAGTCATACCAGTAGCGATAACCATCATTCGGATATACGGCATAATTACCAATCAGCGCACCTGGAAATCCGGAAAGCACAGGTTCACTATATGTATAATACTGAAGGTAGGACCTCATCTCACGCATTGTCTTCCGAAATCCGGAGAACGTAAAGTCTCTCCCCAGCATACTGATACACCGCGTGCACTTTTTGGAGCTTTCATACGCACGGTTCACTTCAAGGGGGCCGTCAATCTCCCAGTCGGCAAAAATAAAATCAACCGGTAATCCTGCTTCTTTGTATTTTCTGACAAAATATTCGACCCTGTCATGTATTTCCTGCTTTCTGAAATCCAGGGCGAAAGGACATCCCATTTTATGTGGTCCGAAACTCTCATCAAAAAAGGGATTGCCCAGGCTGTCGGAATGGGCGGTTTTCACGTCGCCGTTAAAAAAAGAATACAGCAACCGGGTTGCGTCAATGTTAACCATAAGGCCTGATTCCTTCTGGGCACGGGCTACAGGCAGGCACATGTCCAGGTTTTTTTCTTTCTGCTCGATGTTCCAGGAACATACCAATCCTATTCCGCGCCTGTCAAGTTCTTTTACAAGTATACCAGCCGCAGCTTCATCAAGTTCACCGGGATTTATGGCGGGCCACAGGTACAATGGCAATCGCTCTCCGCGGGGGTATTCAAGCGGTTTCGTATTATCCAGCACAATCCGGATGTTTTGGTTCCATTTGATATCACTTTCCTGGCAAAAAGAAAATCGGGAAATGATTAGAAGTAAGATTAAGAATACTGCTGAATTTTTCATACGGCCAGATTTTGTGTTACAGGGAACTTAAAATTAAAAAGAAATTACATGAAAAACAGTAATTTGAGTTTATTGTGCCCACACCTGACTGAGAATAAATATTAAGTGGCCGATGTTCCCTTTGGGCAGGTTTCATTATATTTACGCTGCTATACATTAATTCAATTCAGCCCTTTCATGAAAAGCCAGATTATCCTTTTTCTTATCCTTGCTGCCACGATAACAGGCTGCAAACCTTCCGGACAAAGACAGGGATCCCCGGAAACAGATACCCTCCTTATCAGTGATACCATTCAGTATCATGCCGTTCGTGTAAACAGGGCGGATGGTTCAATTCTACCCTGGTTTTCCGCTGATCCCGGAATTTCGTATGATACGGTATTGATGCTGGTTTGGAATTTCTGGCAGAACATGGAAACAGATTCAAACGGGCTAAAATATTATATGAATCACCAGGTATGGAAACCCGAACACGACATGCGCGGTCTCGGAGGTGACCAGATCAACATGGCGCTTTCATCGTGGACTCTGCTCTATGCCTATACGGGAAACCCTGCCATAATTGAGAATATGAAATACCTGGCGGATACCTACCTGGATCGATCATTGTCCGGAGCTACTGACAGCTGGCCTTATTTGCCCTATCCCTATAATACCGATATCCATTCAGGAAAGTATGATGGCGATATGCGCAACGGAAAAGGCATTCTTCAACCGGATAAAGCCGGAAGCTTCGGTTATGAACTTATAAACCTGTATAAAATTACTGGAGATACGAAGTACCTGGAAGCTGCCAAAAGGATCGGAACCACTCTGGCGGCCCATGTGACTAGTGGAGACAGCCTCAGATCCCCGCTTCCTTTCAGGGTAAATGCAAAAACCGGTATGACCGGTCTTTTACTACCCAACGACGCATCCGAAAAAAAGATCAGACCTGCACTGTATACTGCCAACTGGACAGGAACAATGATGCTTTTCAGTGAATTGGAACACTTATCTCCTTCGGAAAAAGTCACCTTTGAAAAAGCATTCCGCATTTTCCTGGATTGGATGATTACATACCCTGTAAGAACGAACAAATGGGGTCCTTTTTTTGAGGATATTCCGGGATGGAGCGATACACAAACCAATGCGGTCACATTTGCAATGTTTATTCTCCAGAATCCCGAACTGTTCCCTGACTGGAAAAACAACGTTAGAAATATAATCGAATGGACATACAAAACCCTGGGCAACACAGAATACCAAAAATACAAGGTGAACGTGATGAATGAACAAACTGTATACCGTGTTCCCGGAAACAGTCATTCTTCACGCCAGGCTTCTGTTGAACTGATGTATGGAGTGTTGACCGGTGACAGCACTTACAAATCAAATGCAATCCGTACGCTGCATTGGGCTACTTATACAGTGGCCTCCGATGGCCGGAACCGATATATCCGGGATGATATTTGGCTGACAGACGGATATGGAGATTATGTCAGGCATTACCTGAGGGCAATGGCGGCCATGCCGGAACTCGCTCCTGCCGGCAAGAACAGGTTCCTGGGTACGACATCAGTTGTCAAATCCATCCATTATGCGCCGGATGCAATAAATTATCTTACATATGATGCGGGAACTGACGTCCTCAGGTTGACCCGAAAGCCCGGAAAGATTATGTGTGAAGGTGCAGTTTTGACTGAATCCCCGGACGACAAAATGGAGGGCTATAGCTGGAAAGATCTTACCACAGGCGGAGTGTTGAAAATAAATCATACAGGGAAAAAAGTTGAGATCGGGTTTTAGGTTGGGGGGGGTTGGATTGTCTTGCGGTCGGATTGTCTTGCAGTCAAGCGGTCATGCGGTCGGGCGGTCGGGGGATCAGGTTGTAAGTTGTAGGTTGTAAGTTGTGGGTTGCAGGTTGTAAGTTGTGGGTTGTAAAGAAGGGGTTTAATTTTTTACTAGATTGGATATGAGGGTTTTGGTAGTTTTGATTGCTTTAAAATGAATAAAATGACATTATGAAAAGAAGTGATATTAATGAGCTGATCCGAAATTCAATTGATTTCTTTAATACAATGAATTTCAAACTGCCACCCTGGGCATTCTGGAAACCCCGGGATTGGACGGGCAAGTACAGCCAGTGCGGCGAAATCGCCGATAATATGCTGGGATGGGACCTTACGGATTTTGGCAGTGGTCAGTTTCATTCGTGCGGACTGATCCTGTTCACAATCCGCAACGGTAACATGAAAAAAGATAAAAAAACGTATGCGGAAAAAGCCATGATCGTGGAAGAACTCCAGGAAACGCCCATGCATTTTCACTGGAGTAAAATGGAGGATATTATTAACCGCGGGGGTGGAAATCTGGTAATTGAGCTTTACAGGTCGGATCAGCATGAGGATTTTTCCCGGGAGCCGGTGTCGTTTAAAACAGATGGAGTAAAGAGAGTAATTCCCGCGGGGGGATCAGTCGTTCTTACCCCCGGAGAAAGCATATGTCTCGAACCGTATGTTTACCACAGATTCTATGGTGAAAAGGGAAAAGGAAAGGTATTTGTGGGAGAAGTAAGTGCTGTAAATGATGATACATCTGATAACCGGTTTTATAAATCTGCCGGCCGTTTTCCTGAGATCGTAGAAGACGAGGAACCTTTGCATCTGTTGGTTTCAGATTATCCAAAATATTTATGATCCATGTCGGCCGATAAAGTTATAGTATCAGGTACAGGATGTGCCCTGGCAGATTTTTTATATTCAGGTATAAATTTTAATAGTCCGGGATTTGCCCGGTTTTTATCCCAAAGGACCGGGGACGGCGGATTAAGCCCGGGCAAACTTGTGTTTACAGACGAATTTGAAAAGTTTGCGGGCAGACCTTATCCCGAGGTGATCAGGGAACTTACCGGTAACCGGAAACCGGATGCGTTTAATATCGGCGGACCGGGTTTGGTATCAATGATACACGCCGCACAGTTGCTGGATAGTGATAATTTCAGGGTAAAATTTTACGGACGACTTGGAAAGGATGAAATTGCCAGGACCATTTTAGACCGAGTAAAATTGACCCCCCTGGACATATCCGATTTTGAGGCATCATCCGTGCGCTCCAGTCCCTTTACCGATGTTTTATCTGACCCGGCTTACGACAACGGGAATGGCGAAAGGACTTTTGTTAACAATATTGGTGCGGCTTGGGATTACCTGCCTTCAATGATTCCGGAAGAGTTCTTTAAGTCTCATATTGTGTGTTTTGGGGGTACCGCTCTTGTACCCGAAATACACGATAACCTCACTTACCTGCTGCGGAAAGCCAGGCAACATGGCTGTATCACTGTAGTGAATACTGTATTTGATTTCAGGAATGAAAAGGCAAATCCTCAGAAACCCTGGCCGGTAGGCGAAAACAACGAGAGCTTCGGATTAATGGATGTATTGATTATGGATCACGAAGAAGCCTTGAAGATCAGTGGCCAGTCCGATATTGAAAAGGCTGTGGATTTCTTTATCCGGATGCAGGTGTCCTCACTTATTATCACGAACGGAGCAAAAGAACTCACCGCCTGGTCAGACGGGAGGCTTTTTGGCCGGACAGATCCGGTACGATATCCCGTATCGCGCATGGTAACCGGGGAGATCAGGAAAACAGGTGATACCACTGGTTGTGGGGATAATTTTGCCGGGGGCATCATTGCCTCGCTTGCCATGCAAAAAAAAATCAGCGAAAAGCCATACGATTTTGTCCGGGCCATTTCCCAGGCTGTCGCATCCGGTGGTTTTGCCTGTTCATATCTCGGCGGTACCTTCATTGAAAAATACAGGGGAGAAAAACGGGAGAAACTGCAGGAGTTTATTGCTGATTACATGATCCAGATCGGAAAGTGATGGACGCTATTAATCACCACAAGCTTGCTCTGTTTGGGGCCGGAAAAATCGGGAGGTCGTTTATCGGGCAGTTATTCAGCCGGGGGGGATATGAGGTGGTTTTTATTGACAGTTACAAGCCTGTGATCGATGAACTGAACCATAGGAGGAATTACCGGGTGATCATTAAGGCAAAAGAGGAAGAGGTTATTCAAATCCGTAATGTTCGGGGTGTGTATTCGGGAAATATACACGAGGTGACGGATGAAATAGCCAATGCAGGCATTCTGGCCGTTTCCATCGGGCAGGGAGGACTTCCGGGCATAATGCCCCTGATTGCTGAAGGGCTGCTGAAAAGGTCATCCATTGACAGCAAGGCTCCTCTTGATATCATTATTGCCGAGAACCTGCGGAATGCTGCAGAATACTTCAGGGAAGCGCTTGTAAAACTGCTGCCCGCTGAATATCCGCTCGGACAGCTCACCGGCTTTGTGGAAACAAGTATCGGGAAGATGGTTCCCATCATGTTAAAAAAGGATATTGAAGAGGATATCCTGCAAATTTTTGCAGAGCCGTACAACACGCTGATCCTCGATAAAAATGCATTTAAAAACCCCATACCGGAAATTGCCGGTCTTGCCCCTAAAGAAAATATGAAGGCTTGGGTGGACAGGAAATTGTTTATTCACAACCTCGGGCATGCCACCGCGGCTTACCTGGGATATTTAAAAAATAGCGGGTTTATTTACCTGTATGAAGCGCTTGATGATAAAAACATTTTCCTTGAAGTAAGAAATACCATGTTACAGTCGGCCGACATCCTATTTAAAAAGTATCCGCAGGAGTTTACGATGTCATCCCTGACTGAACATATTGATGATCTGCTTCTCCGGTTCCGGAATAAAGCCCTGGGAGATACTATTTTCAGGGTTGGATGTGATCTGAAAAGAAAGCTTGCCCCTGATGACAGGCTCGCCGGGGCAATCAGGCTGGCTAAAGAGCTCCATATGCCCTATGACAGGATATTGTCTTCATTGGTAAGCGGCTGCCGGTTCAGGCAGGTGGATGAATCCGGAAATATGTTTCCGGATGACAGGGATTTTGCTGAATTGTATGATACAAAAGGCCTGACTTTCATTATCCGTGAAATTTGTTGTCTTGAGGACCCGGATATCATAACGGCAGCCAGTGAATACAATGCAAACATTTCGAGAAATTTCAAATAGCGTTATCAAAAGCAAAAAATCATGAGAAATCTTATCCTGTTTTTCCTGGTATTCCTGTTTCCGGCAATGCATGCACAAAGCAGATCAGATCTTATTAAAGCTGATAATCCGGATTACGCATATATCGGAAGGTTTGACTTTTCAGACAGGATTCATCCAGTTTTTATGTATTCAGGCTGCAGGATCAGAACAGTTTTTGAAGGAACCTATTTGGAGCTTGTGATGGATGATGACAGCCTTCGTAATTTTTTTACCGTGATTATTGATAAAAATATTTCAGTACTGCATACCGTCAGAAAGGATGGACATTACATAATCGCCGATAATCTCAGCTCGGGAATACATACGTTCGAGATAATAAGGCGGACTGAGTGGCATGGCGGAAATACAACATTTTCAGGAATCATCCTTGAAAAGGGCAGAACTATTTTTAGGCCGGAAATAAAGGAGCGAAAGATCGAGTTCATTGGAAATTCCTATACATGCGGATATGGGAACGAGGGAAAAAGCCGGAATGAACCTTTCAGGTATGAAACGGAGAACAACTACATGACATACGGTGCAATTGCAGCGCGTGACCTGGATGCCGAATATCTGATGGTATGCCGTTCAGGTATTGGTATGTACCAGGGGTACGGAGGTCACCCTGAATTCAATATGCCCGCATTTTACGATGAAGTCGTCCTTAATTGCAGCCAGATGTGGGATTATAAAATGTATCAGCCCCAGGTTGTGGTTATAGATCTTGGAGGAAATGATCTTTCAGCGGAACTGGATTCCGGAAAATTTATAAATGCCTACATTGACTTCTTGGCAAGATTGAGAAAAAACTATGAATCTGCTATAATTGTCTGTATTGCAGGTCCTTCTTCAGAAGGAGATGAATGGCAAAAATGGAGGAGGCTGATCCATAGTATTGTGGACAAGGTAATTACAACAGATCCTGAGGTTCATTATTTTGAATTCAGCCCTTTTGTGCCGGATGGAAGTGACTGGCATCCAAATGTTGAACAGCATACAATGATGGCAGCTGAATTAACCCTTTTTCTGGAGGTATTGACAGGCTGGCAAATTAATTATTGAGCATTCCGGTACTGATACCCCCTGCTCAATATTCAATTCTGATGCTTGCCCTGCCTTTAAAAGGATTTATGCTAACCGATTCGTTCGCATAATCATAGGTGCCTCCTGATGTGTTCACGGGTTTTTTACTGTCCGGATGGGGAATTCTGATGATGACCTGTGCAGGCATACGTTCTGAATTGCACTCTACGGAGGCTTCAATGAAACCCTGGTTTACATGTGAAACCACCTGATAGGTAAGTTGTCCAAAATAACTGGCCGCATTTTGAACTTCTATTGTATTTCCGTCTTCAAGCCATTTACGCGGCACACCCGATAGCAGCTTTAGGGTATCTTCTTCTTCAAGGTACAGCATCCACCTGGTTTCCATCAGAAACCATGCTTCTTCATGTGTTTTATGAACACTGACTTTGTACAGGTGTTCCCAGAAAGTATAAGTACTTCTGTCCGCCAGGGCTGAAAAAGTATTATAATAAGTCTTCAGAAACGGTTTGACAGATCCCAGTTTCAATTGTACCCAGTTATGCCGGCTATAATAGGGCTGACTGAAGGCTGCATTGCGTTCATAAAACAATTCCTGATGGTAATCAAGCATCATACGGGCCATTGGCTCAGCGGGTTGCAGCACTTCGCAAAAAATCAGGTAAAGAGGTCCGAGCATGGCATCAGAAACTGTAAATGTTCCGTGGGATAAAAACGTTTCCGGCCGGGAATATAACAGTCTCAATGTCCTGGCCTCGGTCCAGGGCGGAATGGTGGGGCACCATGATCCGTCGCCCATTGGCACTGCGGGTGAACCGGCTGCCGAATTCAACAGCGAGGCGCGGATATCCTGCTTCCATGATTCAGCCTCCTGTTTAAGCCGGGCAGAATTTCTATCATCAATTCCCATAAGCAATTCTGCCACACGGCTTATTCCCAGAAATGCATATCCGTTCAGCATGTACTGGTGAAACGGGTCCTCGGGGTCTGCCACTTTTCCGTCGATCATTCCAAAACCTCTTCCCCGCAGGTTTTCCATTTTATTGCGATCCCGCCATTGCAAAAGAAAATCGCATGATTTGAGCAATTTGGGCTTTATCTGTCTGATCCAGGCGGTATCCCGGGTATACCTGAAGTACTCACCTATACTCCAAAGCACTGCACCCGTTTCCACCATATAGCCCCCGAAATTCTGAATCATTCCATCTTCGTGCTGTTTATCCATAAAATACATCAGGGATCTGCGCGCAGTTTCATGATGTCCCATGCTGTTGAAAAACTGTATGATCGGGGAGCTTTCAGTTCCGATGGGTGAGTATACCCCCACAGACGGAGCCAGTGTACCTGAGGGCTCAATGCCATAGGTGATCAGATCCAGGTGGAGGAGACCGGCACGTAACATTTCCTCAATCCTTTTTTCCGGAAGCCTGATCTGTGTTCCCCTGGAAAGTTTTTCCCGCCAAAAATTCCGGCATTCTTCAAACCTTTCATTAAATGACTGTCCTGACAATTGCGCGGCCCGGCCTGCCGAAACCGGGTTATGGGGAAGATAAAATTCAAACACTGCTTTTTCACGCGGTTTAAGCAAAACGGCCATCTCTTCATCGGGCATGGGATCCCCGTTTAGTTTTGAAATACCGAATACCCGGTCAGGCGAGTAACTTGAGAAACCTGATTCCTGGCTATAGGAATAGGTGACCTTTTCCCACCAGCCCCTGCCCGGCTTAAGAGTCCTGAACCAGGCGTAACGCGGTACAGAATCAGTGTTTGAAGCAACAACCTGCAAATACAACACTGTCTCTTCATTTTTGTAAATCTCTCCGTCAATCAGGGATTTGAGAATTCTCTCCTGACCGGACGTAAACATATGACCAAAACTGAAACTGTCTGCGACGAGATAATGGGTTCCGATCGCCGTTTTATTATTAAGCGGGGATTGCTCCATGGAAACAAAAGCGGTGGTGTGGTATTCAATCTCACCGTCCTTCTCATGGCTGTGAAGTATTGGCAATACTCCATCTTCTAGGCGCCTGGCTGCATTGGATTCAACACCCTGACCTCTGCCTGCCAGGTAATAATACGTTATTGCGGTATTATGGGATTCCGGGAGGCTGACAGGCGAAGACGCCATCCTGGGTGTAATGGTATTTGTTTCCTGGGGAGTTCCGATCTCAAAGATCCTGATATCCCGGCTTATCCCAAGCCAGGCAGGACACATCTGGTCCCTTGTATGGGCTGCAGCCGAATCGAAAGATTCTTCGGGCAGGTTATCAATTTTTTGGACCTTGGTCCGAAGATCCCGCTCCTTTATATCGTTTTCTATCTGTTTATACGAACGGGAGTCATTCCCGGGACAGACAACAACTTTATATTGGGGAATCCAGATCGGAAAACCAGAACTTACATCTCTCAAAAAAAATGAAAAGGAATTTTCACCATTATGAACAGTAACGATGGTTGTTCCGCTTCCTGCAGTGACATGAATATCTTCAAGTGACAGATCTATGCGGTTGACTTCTTTGGAACTGAATTCAAAATGTGCGTCTCTGGCTTTGCCACGGCCTTTGCTTATTACCAGGCTTTCCAGCGTTCCATTAACGACCTCGATATAACCTGCCGGCTTTTCGTTTTGCCACTCCACGGAGATTTTTGTTTTCCCCGGAACATCTGACCCTATGCCAAAAACATGGGCCTGTACAATCAGGAACAGCGATAGTAAGAAACGGAATTTCATTTTGAAACATTGATTGATTTCAGCCACAACCTCAGGTTTTCGGACCAGGAAGCTATATGTTCATTTGCGCCCAGTCCGAAACCATGTTCGCCTTCCGACAGGATATGCATTTCAGCCGGGATCTTATTGGCTCTGAGGGCACTGTACATGAGCAGGGAATTCTCGGCCGGAACACCTGAGTCATCATCAGCATGAACCAGGAAAGCAGGAGGTGTATCTTTTGTGACCTGCAGTTCATTTGAAAAATATCTGACAAGAGAGGGATCAGGATTTTTACCCAGCAGTGCATCCCTTGAACCGGTATGTGTGGTGGCTTCGGCAAAGGTTATAACAGGATACATAAGTATCATGAAATCAGGGCGGCAGCTTTGACGTTCAACCACATCGGATGCTGATGGATTGCCTTTATCGAAATGTGTCCCAAGTGTTGAAGCAAGATGACCTCCCGCAGAAAATCCCATGACACCGATTTTTTCAGGGTTTATATTCCATTCGGCAGCATGATGTCGTACAAGCCTCATTGCGCGTTGGGCATCCATCAGGGGAACCTTATGAGGCTCAATACAGTTGCCATAAGTGGGCAACCGGTATTTCAGTATCACCGCAGCCACACCGATAGAATTAAAATACCGGGCAATATCAGTACCTTCCAGATCATAGGCCAGGATCCAATACCCGCCTCCGGGACAGATAATTACAGCCTGTCCTGTTGCCATTTTCTTGCTGGGCAGGTAAACGGCTATATCAGGAACCTGCACATTACTGATAATGATGATATCCTTATGTTCGGTTTTTTCAACTCCTCCCACATCTTTGGAATTGGGTATATGACCGGTATACAAGGACAGTCTGAATTCCTGTGAATAAGTGCTTCGATAAGCAAGGAGGAAAAATGCAATGGCCGTGACTTTACATAGAATCTTCATTTTTTTATTTTTTTAGTTTTTAAATCACCTATTTCACTAAAAAAGGAGAATTGGCTGTAGAAAAATTACCCTTGTCATCATAAGCATATACAAACAGCCTGTATGCCCCTTTTTCGACAGGTGCTTTGAATCTGATATCCTGTGTTTTTTTGTTTTCAAGTCCACCCAATGGTTTTGGCTCTTTTTCTCCCTGTCCGGCATATGCCGCATATTTGGCTTCCGGCCTTACTTCCCATGAGAATGAGAATTGGTTACGATCCCCTTTATTGCAAAAGGCCCGTGCCGTATATTCAATTCCCGGTTCAAGATAAACCGGTTGCCTTGAAGGATACCTGTCCACCGTTATTGAATCAACGACCGGCAAATCCTCCGGTATGTCCTGTTTCCCTTTCCACATCGATCCCATGAGCTCAACCATTGGCGATTTGTTGCCATGGATGTCAAACATGCAGAACCACGTGTGGGTGGTTTCCTGTTTAAATCCTTTCCAATAAAAAACAAATGACCCGAGGCATTGCTGCCTGTCCCGTATTATAGCCTTCATGTATTTATCCCTGTAACAGTCCAGCTTTTCGCGTCCGGTTTGTTCATAGGGGGCACCCCATGGAGTTTTCATTACTTCCCAATACCCGCTGGGACCCCATTCGGTGATAACATAGGGTTTTGTCCAGCCATACCGGTTCAGTGTATCCCGAAGCGTGTATAAGTCGCCATAACTATTTACACCCAATAAATCAAGATCGGGACAACGTTTTACAATATCGCTGACTTTGTGCATCATGCTTGTTCCGATTACGGTCATAACAGGATGATCCGGATCAATCTTGTGAATGGATTTTGCAATGTCATTTATAGCGTCCCATACCTTTGGATTAAAAGGCTGAAGCGGAGGAATGTAATCCAGTTCGTTTCCAATGGCCCACATAAGTACTGAAGGATGATCCATTGTTCTTTTGACAATTTCAAGCAAGGAATCCTGTTGCTTCTTTACCGATACGGGATCGCTGTAATCCATTCCATAGCGCTCAGCATCAGCAGGCAGGTTTACAAGCGCATATAACCCAAGGCTGCCAAGCTTGTCAAGTTCCGATTTTGACCATCCTGTACGGACAGAATTACCTCCATATTCTTTAATTTTTTCAGGGTAGCTGTTCCCTACAACACCCTTTATGAAAAACGCGCTGTCATTTACATGCAATTGCCAGCTGTTGTCTCTGTTTTCAATCTTGACCCCGGTCTTTTTAACCCTGTAAATATGCACCGCCCAGTCCTTGAAATTTACAACCGCAGGAAAATCTTCCGGACATTTTAACTCTGCAATTCCGCCTCCATGAATGATAAATTCATCCGAGATTTTATTATTTACCAGGTCAATCCATTTATAGCCAAATAGATCTGTTTCAGAGAAGCTCCTGAAGTCGAACTTAAAAGAACCTCCGTATCGAAGGTAGATCATGTATTCCTTGCCGGGATTCCCGGCACAATATGGCGAAGGATTTTCAAGAACCAGGTCAGGACTGGGGGACAATTCCCACCAGTTGATACTGCGGAGATACTTTGCCATGAACCCAAGGGAAACAGCACCCGGATACAGCAGTGTATTTGTTGCAAAACTGGTGTCCATGGGCCAATCGCCAATTCCGGTCGGTCGTTCCGGCAAATGTGCCCTCCAGATATGTCCTCCTCCGTAAGAATGACCGGCGGCACCTGATAATATAGCTGTCCAGGCTCCAAAGCGTATATCCATGGCAGACGGGTTTCCTTCAATGAACTCATACCAGGGTTCCGTTACCACTATAGGTTTCGCCGGAATCCTGCCGTAAGCTTTTTTAATTATATAAGGCGTTAATTCATTGCACCACCTGGCATGTCCGGTTTGGCACTGATTATAGTCAAGCCATGGCTGATCATGAATTGCATCAACGGTGGACCATTGCGGGGCATCCGCTCCGCCCTCCCACATGGGGGGTGTCGGATGGGCTCCAACGATCCGGT
>Ga0105092_10000164_pt1 | contig 32305 bp, 24 predicted proteins | sample PPLLak2March2015_FD_87021 | JGI IMG/M metagenome (GOLD analysis project Ga0105092, IMG submission 87021) | Freshwater sediment microbial communities from Prairie Pothole Lake near Jamestown, North Dakota, USA - PPLs Lake P7 Core (1) Depth... | ecosystem: Environmental > Aquatic > Freshwater >... | reverse complement strand
TCATCCATTCTCTGATTTCTGATATATGTAACCATGAAGTAATTTGTCAGGATGAGAGATTTATTTTTAATGCACAGACAAGCTATCTCACCGATGTTACTTATTTGTGGCCTGACAGTAGTTCCGGACCTGAATTTGAAACAGGCAACAGCGGATATGTATGGGTCAGGATAACCGGCAGCGATGGATGCGCCGATTATGATTCAGCATTTCTCACCGTAAATCCCTTGCCTGTTGTAGATCTTGGTAAGGATACCGCTCTGTGCGGAACTTCCCTGCTGATGGTGGATGCAGGAAGCTTTTCATCCTATGAATGGTCCACCGGGGATATTTTCAACCCGGTTGAAGTGGACGGAAAACGAACAGTACCCGAACCCCTTTGGGTGAGGGTTACAGATGACAAGGGATGCCAGGCTTCGGACACCATTCTTTTGGAGGTATGTGATGTGTACCTTCTGTTTTCCAGTATTCCAAATACCATAACCCCGGGTGAGGAAGACGGAAAAAATGACGTATGGAAAATCCCCAACATTGATCTTTTTCCTGATGCAGTCCTTGAAATATATGACCGATGGGGAAGATTGATCTTCAGAACCAGTGATGTATACAATGACCCCTGGGACGGAAAGTCAATGTCCGGGAAAGAAATGCCCATGGATGCCTATTTTTATGTATTGGACATTAAATCCGCTCATGCCAAACCGCTTACGGGATATGTGAATGTAATAAGGTAATCACCTAATCACCTAATCACCTAATCACTTAATCACTTAATCACTTAATCACCTAATCACCTAATCACTTAATCACTTGATCAGACATTAATTTAAGATATATTTGACAGGCCAATAACCTGACACTGGAGACAGTAATCAGACAGAATTTCACCCAAAAAATGACAAAAACCACGAAATTTCTGTGGCTGCTGTTACCGGTCTTTTTAATCTGTGCTTGGTGCGCCCAACTCCAGGCCCAGCAATTGCCGGTATACAGCCAGTACATGATGAATGCCTTCCTTTTGAACCCCGCCGTGGCGGGACACGAAGGATATACTGCCATAAACGTGACAGCACGTGAGCAATGGCTGGGTATGCAGGATGCACCCGGCACATATGCTGTAAGTGCGCAAACCCGTCTGTTGAGAAACAGTTTTATTTCAAGGTCTGCATCCATCCGCAAGCGCAAACGGGTAATGTCCCGCAGCGGGCGTGTCGGTTATGGGTTATATGCTTACAGCGATATGGCAGGCGCTTTTAACCGCACCGGCGTTCAGGGTACTTACAGTTTTCATATTCCCTTTAAATCTTCCCAGCTTTCCTTTGGGGTTTCTCTTACTACTTTCCAGTTCCGTATCGATGAAAATAAAATGAGACTCCTGGACGAGGATGACCAGTTATTGTACCAGACCAGGAAATCCGCCATGATCCCTGACGCGAATTTCGGCGTTTATTTTTCTGATGCTCACCTCTATGCCGGATTATCGGCCATGCAGTTGTTCCAGAGTCCACTCAGGCTTGGCGGGGATAAAGAAGGTCCGGGATTCCGGATGATAAGGCATTATTTTGCCCTGGCCGGTTACCGCTTCGAACTCGGCAAAGACCTTCTGATGGAACCTTCATTTCTGTTCAAAACAACGGAGAGATTTGTTTCCCAGGTAGATGCAAACGTTAAGGTTTATTTCAATGAAAATTATTGGGCCGGAGTATCATATCGCTCGGGGGGCAGTTACAGTATTGTGGAGGAATCCATGGATGGAAAAGGGTCTGCATTAATTCTTATGGGAGGACTGAAGGTAGACCGGTACTATTTCGGATATGCCTTTGACTATACTTTTAATGCGATCGGGGCCCGGACCCTTGGATCGCATGAAATTATGGCAGCTGTGAAATTCGGAGATAATGCAAGGAGGTACAGGTGGCTGAACCGATATTAGGGATTTACGACCTGCCTGCGTCAGGCAGGTTTACGATTTACGATTTACGATTTTAGAGTATTTTAGAGTCACGAGTCACGATTCCATAGCCTGAATTTTTTATCAAAAGGATACAGCCCTTCGTCAAACACAAATTTACAGGCATTTTATAAAAAATATCCATTAAAGCTACACCATTGCTGCTTTTCAATGAAACCGTTGATATAAATCAATGGTTCTGTTATCATCAAACAATCTGAACATATATTGTTATGTTGAGTATACTCCCTAAACGAATCAACATAAGCACAATATATGAAAAAGATGTTACAAAGATATTTGATGATCGGAATCCTGACAGCATGTTTTTTACCGGAATCCTTTACCCAGCAGTTACCTGTTTATAGTCAGTATATGATGAACGGATTTCTTGTAAATCCGGCCGTTGCAGGCCATGAAGGTTATACTGCAATCAATGTAACAGCACGCGAACAATGGCTTGGTTTAAAAGACGCTCCCGCAACATATGCGGTAAGTGCACAGAGCCGTTTGCTTAAGAACAGTTTCATTGCACGTTCGGCTTCCATTAAGAAAAGAAAAAGAGTTATGTCAAGAAGCGGTAAGGTAGGATACGGAATTTATGCCTACACTGATATGGCCGGAGCATTTAACCGCACAGGGATCCAGGGAACATACAGCTATCATATTCCTCTTAATCACTCCCAGCTGTCCTTCGGAGTATCCCTTACCGGATTTCAGTTTGGCATTAATGAAGCAAAAATCAAACTGCTCGACGACAATGACCAGTTGCTTAACAACACTGAAAAATCAGCATTCGTACCGGATGCCAATTTTGGAGTATACTTCACCAATAATGCCCTGTATGCCGGAATTTCAGCTATGCAATTGCTGCAGAGCCCGTTAAAAATAGGTGCCGATAAGAACGGCCCGGGATATAAAATGATGAGACATTATTACGTGACAGCCGGATACCGGTTTGAAGTCAGCCCTGATTTTCTTCTGGAACCCTCATTCTTATTTAAGACCACGGAGAAATTCATTGCACAGGCAGATGTAAATCTTAAAGCGTACATCTCTGAAAACTATTGGGCAGGTATTTCTTACCGCAGCGGCGGAAGCTATGGATTGACCGAAGAATCCATGAATGGAAAGGGTTCGGCAGCTGTAATCATGGCCGGCATAAAGGTTGACAAGTTTTATTTTGGCTATGCATTCGATTATACGTTCAATGCAATTGGCGCGCGGACGCTTGGTTCCCATGAAATAATGGCAGCCATTAAATTCGGCGACAATGCTAGACGTTACAGGTGGCTGAACCGATATTAAGAATTTACGACCTGCCAGGTTTACGATTTACGATTCCATAGTCAATATCCTATAGCCTAAACCCTTCAACTATTACCTGATAACAATCTGATCAATAATCTTCTCCCCCGCCTGCTCATTTACCCTGTTAATAATATCCTGCCGCATCATCAGCAGCTCATTCTTCAAAACAGAGGATGTAACATGAATATATAATATCCGGTTGCGGATATAGATCTGGCTTGTTCTGGATGCGACCATCCTCCCCATCATGGATTCCCATCCTGATACAATTCCTACCTCCTTAAGCTTGCGTTCAATGTTTAATTCACGCAGCAACTCCCGGATTACCTGATTTATGGGTTGTGTTGTACTTTTTCTCATGCGTTGAATTCCTTTAGTCAGGACATGACCTGCCCGTCATGGATCCGAAATAACCTGAAATCTGTATCCATGTCACCCAATATGGATTCCATTTTATGTTCATCTGTATGGGTAATAAAAATCTGGCCGAAATGATCATCTGAAACCAGTCTGATTATCTGTCTGACCCTCGTTTCATCAAACTTGTCAAACACATCGTCAAGGAGTAAAATTGGAGGATTCTGGTTCATGGCCTTAATAAAATCGAACTGTGCAAGCTTCAGTGTCACCAGAAACGTTTTTTGCTGTCCCTGGGATCCGGTTTTTTTCATGGGATAACCATTCAGATTAAGAAGCAGATCATCTTTATGAATGCCCTGGGTAGTGTATTGCATTGCCCTGTCTTTTCCCCTTGAACCCATAAGTAATCCGGCAAAATTATGCCCATTAAGCTGTGATTGATAAACAAGTTCCACCTCTTCATTTTCCGGTGCAATGGTGTGATAATATTTTCGAAAAATTGGGATCATCTTTTCCGTATATTCCTTTCTCCTGGCAAATATCCGTTCTGCCGGCAGAATCATCTGATCATCATATACCTTCAGGATTTCCTCGTCAAATTTCCCCGATGTCTGAAAATCCTTTAGCAACTTATTGCGGTGCGATAATAATTTATTATAGGAAATCATGTCCTCGAGATAATGCTTGTCGTATTGCGAAATTACGCTGTTTAGAAACTTGCGTCGCTCTTCGCTGCCTTCCATAATAAGTGCGGAATCTTCGGGTGAAATCATGACTACTGGGAACAGGCCAATGTGATGGGCCAGTTTTTCATATTCCTTCTTGTTTTTTTTGAATACTTTGCTTTTGTTGTGATGAATGCTGCACAGTACCTCATCTGATTGCTTATCTTTTGTAAACAATCCCTGGATCACGGCAAATTCCCTGTTGTGAAATATGTTCTGGGTGTCAACGGGATTAAAATAGCTTTTGCAAAGGCATAAATAATGGATTGCATCGAGCAAATTCGTTTTACCAACGCCATTGTTACCGACAAAGCAGTTAATTCTGGGTGAAAAAGAAACCTCAGCTTCCCCAATGTTTTTAAAGTTCAATAAGGAGACAGATTTGAGATACATGACATGAAAATAAACAGTAAATTTAACTAATTCCGGTTTTGTGATCTGCCCTAAAATCTTTATTTTAAAGCTTTATTTATTTACCCGTTTATTGCTGACCCTATGCCTTATCGAATCCCTCATCTTTCTCCTTCACGCCTGATCCTGTCATTTATTCTGTCTGTTGCAGTTTTACCGGTAATTTCAGCGCAGCAAGGCAACCTGAATATAAAATTTGACAACGTTTCTATTAAAGACGGTTTATCCCAAAGTTCCCCGAACTGCATTCTGCAGGATTCCCGGGGAATTATGTGGATTGGCACAGAAGACGGGCTGAATAAGTACGACGGCTTTTCTTTTACTGTATATAAACCGGACCAGAATGTACAGCAAAGCATCAGTAATCCGCGTATTCTTTCAATCTGTGAGGATCCGGGAGGAAATCTGTGGATAGGAACCAACGGCGGCGGGCTAAATCATTATGACCGCAAAACCGACCAATTCAAACAATTCAACCCGGCAAATCAGGATTCACTTTCTACTCCCGGAATTATTGTCTATGCACTGGCCTGCAGCCCTGACAGTACACTTTGGATTGGCACGGAAAAGGGATTGTCGGTTTTGGATCTTCAGTCGGGTACATTTATTGACCTCAGGGGTAATCTGGTTCTTGAGCCTCTCACCCATGTTTCGGTACTTGCATTCAGCCTTGATTCCCCCAGCCTTTGGATTGGTACGGATTTGGGTTTGTATGGCTATAATATTCAAAAAAACACTGTCAGTGTATTCCGAACTGAGACCGGTAACAGTGAATCATTGCCCGGCGGAGCTGTTTCAGCTCTTCTGGCCGACAGGCACCACAATGTATGGGTCGGTACGGAAACGGGTCTGGCTGAATTGGAGGCCGGCAAAGAGGCTTTCAGGATTTTCGGAAGTTTTTCATCAGGTGGATTCAACACGTCCGGTGATCATGTAAAAGCCCTGCTAGAGGATTTGGAGGGCAACATATGGATCGGCACTTTCGGGAGCGGATTGCATATCTATGATCCTTCTGAAGGCACTTTTCAGCATTTTTCCTATGATTATAACAATCCCTATAGTTTGAGCAATAATGAAGTATTATCACTTTATATTGATCTTTCAGGCATAATTTGGGTCGGAACCAACGGACTGGACAAGTTCAATCCGAAAAAGGAAAAATTTGTCCTGTATGACTATGTACCCTATATACGGGAAAAACTGATCTTCAGGAATATTCATCCAATCTACGAAGATGAAAACGGGGTGCTGTGGCTTGGTTCAAAGTCGGATGGATTGCATGTCCTCGATCGCAAGAATAAGAAATATTACAGGTATATCCATGAACCGGGAAACGCTAACAGCTTATCAAGCAGCCGTATCAGGACAATATTGGAGTACCCCGAAGGCACATTGTGGATTGGCACCGAAGATCAGGGTTTGAACAAGGTTACCCTTAATTCAGAGCGAAAACCTGTTCACTTTAAGAACTATAAAAGTTCTACCGGTAATCCCGGCACACTGACCAGCAATAAGATATTTGCCACATATCCCGATAAGAAGGGCAAATTGTGGATTGGCACTGATAAGGGACTCACGATCATGAACCTGGAATCGGAATTATTGACCCGTTATGTTCCTGATCCGGATAATCCAAAGAGCCTGAGCAACCTGACTGTGTATTGCATTTATGGAGACCGTTCAGGTGAAATCTGGCTTGCCACTGACTATGGAATTAACAAATACGATCCTTCAACAGACGGTTTTGTTCATTATGTTCATGACAAAGCGGATTCCACATCCGTTATTCATGATGAAATACTCTCCTTTCTTGAGGACAAAAAGGGAAATCTTTGGATAGGCACTTATGGAAAAGGTCTTGACAGGTTTGACATGACAGGCCGGAATTTTTCCCATCCGCGCATAAGACAATTATCCACGGGTGTTATTTACGGGATTCTGCAGGATGACCTCGAGAACTTATGGCTAAGCACGAACAACGGAATCATCAAGTATAATCCGGCAAAAGGAGAGGTTAACCAGTTCACCATTGAGGACGGATTGCAAAGCAATGAGTTCAACGGAACTTCATATTATAAAAGCTATACAGGTGAAATGTTTTTTGGAGGTCAGTATGGATTCAACAGTTTCTTTCCAAATGCCGTTATAAAGGATTCAATCCCCCCCCGTATCATCATGTCGGGTCTACAGGTGGGAAACAGATCCGTGGTTCCGGGAAAACACTCTCCCATTGACAGGCATATCAGCGAAGCCAAAGAAATTCACCTGAGTTACAGGCAAAATAATTTCACGTTGTATTTTTCTGCGCTTCATTTTGCGAACCCCGATCAGAACCGGTACAAATTTAAACTCGAAGGTTTTGATAAGGATTGGATAGAGGCCGGTAACAGGAGGTTCGTTTCCTATACAAGCCTTCCCTATAAAACTTATACTTTCAGGGTGATAGCCTCAAACAGTGACGGTATCTGGAATGAAACAGGTCTTTCAGTAAAAATCAGGATCAGGCCGCCTTTCTGGGCTACAATCTGGTTCAGGATACTGATGATACTTTTTATTCTCGCCGGCGTTTATTATGCTGTCCGGAAACGGTTAAGCATTGAAAAGAAACAGAAGATGATTTTTGAGAAAAAATTTCAGGCCAGCTCAAAGGAATTGGAGGAAGCACGTCAACAACTTGAAGTACAACATAGTGAAATTGTGGTTCAAAAACGGGAATTGAAACTTCGTGAAAAAGACCAGGAAAACCTGCTCTGGTTTAATCAGGGATTGGGATTATTCTCGGATTTAATGAGCAAAAACAAGGATGATCTGACGCAACTTTGCCGGGTGTTCATCCTGAAACTGGTTGAATATGTTGAGGCTCAGCAGGGCGGCATCTTTTTGCTGAATGATGATAAGGAGGAAGAACCATTTCTGGAACTAATTGCCAATTACGCTTTTAGTGAAGAAAGATCCCATCAGCATTTCATTCCCGGCGAAGGCTATGTAGGTACCTGTTTTTCGAGCCGGAATTTTATGGAGATCGATAATCTGACTGAAACCTATACCGAGATCAGGTCGGGCTTGGGAAAAGAGTACCTGAAGCACCTCCTTTTCGCTCCCCTGAAAATCAACGATCAGTGTATCGGTGTTATCGAGATTGGTTCATTCCGGAAAATAAAGGGTTACAAGGTTTCATTCATTGAAAAACTGCTGGAAACCTTTGCTTCGAATATAAACACAGAAAAAGCCAATGAAAAGCTCAAGAGACTCATTGAACATTCTACTCTTCAGTCAAAGGAGTTGGCAGAGAGTGAAGAACAGCTCAGAATGAATCTCGAAGAAATCATGGCCACCCAGGAGGAATCAGCCCGGCGTGAAAGTGAACTGATCAGGCTGGCCGAAGAATCTGCCGCACACGAAGAAATGCTGAACCGTGAGATTGATGTTCTTAAAAAAACAATTGCTGAATCGGGAAAAAATCAGGCTAACTGATCCAGCTCTTTCATCAGAGCCTGCCTGCCCTTTTCCAGTTCTTCGATCTTTTTTGGTGTCAGTGCAGGGTATTTTAATTTCAGTTTTTCCATTCTCTGAAGGATAATCTCTGCCACTGCAATCCGCATATACCATTTTTTATCGGCGGGTATAACATACCAGGGGGCTGTTTTTGTGGAGGTATGCCTGATCATGGATTCATAGGCTTCCTGGTATACGGCCCAGTACCTTCTTTCCTCAATATCGCCCAGGGCAAACTTCCAGTTCTTTTCCGGTTGGTTAATTCTTGCAAGGAACCGCCTGGCCTGTTCTTCTTTGGAAACATGAAGAAAAAACTTTATTACCTGAGTTCCGTTATCCGCCAGGTATTTTTCCAGGTTATTAATGCTGTCATAACGCTTTTTCCAGAAGCGCGTATCGGCCTTCCCGGTTTCATCAATATCCGGAAGTCCCTGCCTGAGGAGAATCTCAGGGTGAACCTTAACAATCAGTACTTCTTCATAATACGAACGGTTAAAAATGCCGATCCGTCCCCGTTCCGGAAGACATTTATTGGTACGCCACAAAAAATCATGATCCAGTTCTTCAGCAGAGGGCTGTTTGAAGCTATATACCTGGCAACCCTGCGGATTGATGCCGGACATGACATGCCTGATCGTACTGTCCTTCCCTGCCCCATCCATAGCCTGGAAAATAAGCAACACGGAATAAGCGCTTTCGGAATAAAGCCTTTCCTGCAGGTCCTGCATTTTTTCCATGTATTTTTTCATGTATTCAGAGGCCTGTTTCCTGTTGTTAAGTCCCCGGGTCTCTGATGTGTCATATTTGTCAAGGGACCGGAATTTACCAGGTGCAGCAACAAAATGGTTAATATTCATGGTTATTAATTTGAATTAAGCTAAATTAGCACAACCCTATAATTCTGCAAGGCAGTTTACCGGAAGGCCTGATAAGTTTTTATGCCTTTCCAGTCAAATAATATCCCGGGCAGGTAATTTCCTCCAATTCAACCTTTTATCCTGTTTATTTTTTGTTGATAATAACTTGATTATTAAATATTTCAACGAGGAAGAACGGATATTTTTTCGTATCTTTGAGAGATGTATTCTATCGGTTTGGGAAAATATGTTCAATTTAAATTAAACGTGTTAAATCAGGAAAGTGAAGGATATGGCTTATAATGAATTAAATGAGCTGCAGGAAATCAGCAGGAAAAATAATAGTGATTATTCAGCGGAGAGCATACAGGTTTTAGAAGGACTTGAGGCCGTCAGAAAAAGGCCTGCCATGTATATTGGGGATATCAGCGTCAAAGGATTGCATCACCTGGTGTATGAGGTGGTTGACAACTCAATAGACGAAGCGCTGGTCGGATATTGCCGCAATATAGAAGTGATCATAAATGAAAACAATTCGGTTACCGTGAGTGATGATGGTCGAGGGATTCCCGTGGGTATTATGGAAAAGGAGCAACGCTCGGCTTTGGAAGTGGTCCTTACCGTTCTGCATGCCGGGGGAAAGTTCAACAAGGATTCATATAAGGTTTCCGGAGGACTGCATGGTGTGGGAGTCTCATGCGTTAATGCACTGTCGGCGCATCTGGAAGTAATTGTTTACCGGGACGGCAAGCAATTCAAACAGGAATATGAACGCGGAAAACCATTATACCCGGTTAAAGAGACAGGGCTCAGCGATCGCACCGGCACTGATATTACTTTCAGGCCCGATGAACAGATATTCACCACAACAGAATTCAACTTTGAGATTCTTTCTTCCCGTTTAAGAGAACTTGCATTCCTTAACAAAGGGATAACACTTAAGATTACTGATAAGCGGGACTTTGAGGAAAATGGCAACGGTGTCAAATTCAGGGAAGAGATCTTTTTCTCCGAAAAAGGCCTGTCGGAATTTGTTGCTCTCCTGGATGATAACAGGGAAGCGCTGACAGGTATTATTCATATTGAAAACGTAAAAGGCGAAGTTCCCATTGAGGTCGCCATGCAATACAATTCCTCGTTTACTGAAAATGTGTTTTCCTATGTCAACAATATCAATACGATTGAAGGCGGAACACACCTGGCAGGCTTCAGACGGGGACTTACACGGACTTTGAAGGCCTATGCGGAAAAATCGGGTATGCTTGCCAAATTGAAATTCGATATAAGCGGAGACGATTTCAGGGAAGGCCTGACCGCGGTAATATCGATTAAGGTGGCTGAACCGCAATTTGAAGGACAGACCAAAACCAAACTTGGCAATTCAGAGGTGATGGGATTTGTTGACCAGGCGATTTCGTCTGCCCTCGCGAATTTCCTGGAGGAAAACCCCCGTGATGCTAAGATCATCGTGCAGAAAGTGATGCTTGCAGCCCAGGCACGGCATGCAGCAAGGAAAGCCAGGGAAATGGTGCAGCGCAAAGGGGTATTGTCAGGTTCAGGATTGCCCGGAAAACTTGCGGACTGTGCCGACAAGGATCCGGTAGTAAGTGAAATTTATCTTGTTGAAGGAGATTCTGCGGGAGGAACCGCAAAACAGGGACGTGACCGGAAGTTTCAGGCTATACTTCCCCTGCGCGGAAAGATTCTGAATGTGGAAAAAGCCATGCCCCACAGGATATTTGAAAATGAAGAAATCCGTAATATTTTCACTGCCCTTGGGGTCACCGTGGGAACGGACGACGACAGCAAGGCGCTGAACCTCGATGGGCTCAGGTATCATAAAGTGATCATCATGACGGATGCCGATGTGGATGGGAGCCATATTACAACCCTGATCATGACTTTCTTTTACCGCCATATGGAAGACCTGATTAAAAAGGGGCATGTTTATATTGCCACACCGCCTTTATATCTTGTAAAAAAAGGAAAGATCGAAAGATATTGCTGGACTGAAGAGGAGCGTCGCCAGATAGTTGAAGAACTGGGCAAAGGAAAGGACGGAAGCGTCCATGTTCAAAGATACAAAGGCCTCGGAGAAATGAACGCTGAACAGCTCTGGTCTACCACCATGAATCCTGAATTCAGGACCCTCAGGCTGGTTACCATTGAAAGTGCTGCCGAAGCGGATCGCATATTTTCAATGCTGATGGGCGACGATGTTCCCCCCCGCAGGGACTTCATCGAAAAACATGCTAAATATGCCCGTATAGACGCATAATCAGGATTTTTTTAATCCCTTTTTATGAAGGATGATATTGGTTCTTTCCATGGTGATTATACATCCATACCTGATCTTTTCAAAATAGGGTAATATGATCTCGGCAAATCGGTCTATTTTCCCGGATTCATCAACAATCTCAATGATCATTGGTAATTTTTCCGTAAGCTCAAAAAATTTTACAGAGCTGACATGGCTGCTGGAACCGTAACCCATTACCCCTTTTATTACCGTGGCTCCTGCCATACCGTACCTTTTGGCTGCGTAGACTATCACTTCATATAACGGAGCGTGTTTGAACTTATCCGTTGAACTGACAAATATTCGCAGTAACTTGCTTTCTGTCTGGGATTCTTTCATTTTACAACACTTTAACGAGTAAATTGCCAAGGTAAGTGGCCATCAAGCCCAAAAAAACACTTAGGGATGTGTAGAGTGCAAAATAAAAGAAATTGCCCTCCCTCAGTGCGATAAAATTTTCATTTGCAAAGGCAGAGAAAGTTGTAAAACCACCACAGAAACCAACCGTGAGGAACATCCTCCATTCAGCACTGATAAGGCTTCCCTTTTCCGTAAGTCCATAGAATAACCCGATTAAAAAACAGCCAATGCAATTTACCACCAGGGTACCCATTGGAAATGATGACAGGACATGAATCTGTATGTACCTTGAGGTAATAAATCGGGCTATTCCGCCCAGGAAACTGCCACAACCGATTACAAGTAAAATCTTAACCATGTGATTTTCTCAAAAATAATGAAAATTGCTTTATTTTTAGCCCAATTTTTGCATGTTTGCAGGGGATACTTATATTGTCTTAATTTGTAACTAAAATAAGGTATCCCCGTTAAATCCGATACAAATTAATGGTTGGTCTTATGAGGAAAATACTGATATTCCTGGTCATGGTAATTTCATTGTCCGCTTCGTGTAAAAAGGAAGAAGGCATAGGAGGTACATCATCAGTTACAGGCAAAGTTATTATCCGCCAATACAATGGCAATTTTACCCAGCTTATAGAACAATATTATGCACCCGATGAGGATGTCTTTATCGTTTATGGCGATGAAACCGTATATGGAGATAAGGTTTCCACAAATTATGACGGAACTTACAAGTTTGAATTCCTCCGTGAAGGCAATTATACTGTTTTCGCCTATTCGGAAGATTCCGCGCATTATCCCACCCAGCATATCATCCCTATAATCAAACATGTTAAAATATCCGGTAAGAAACAGACTGTCGAAGCAGATGATATAATAATACTTAAGTAAGCGTTTACTGATAACCTGATGTCCACATCAAATATACAAACAGCCTCGAAAATTATTGGCCGATTTAATACCATATCTCTGGATGAGATGGAAAAGGTAAGATTGTTGGACAGGGTTGACATGAAATTTATCCTGAATATAAAAGGGATGAATACCATTTTGTCTGAGCTGCAAAATAGTTACAGTGTATTAATGATTTGCGGGATGCGGGTTTTCGGATACCGCACTACTTATTTTGATACGCCCGAACTGACAATGTTCTTTGACCACCACAACGGCAAATTAAACCGATACAAGGTCAGGCACCGGGAATACATAGATTCGCAGCTCAGGTTTCTCGAGGTTAAGTACAGATCCAACAAAGGCCGTGTAATCAAACAACGCATTGAAGATAAGAACTCGGAAACCCGGTTGTTCAATGAATTTGTTGCCGGCCATACGCCTTATAATCCGGGAAATCTGCACCGTACAGTGGTAAGCCATTTCAATCGTTTTACACTTGTAGATAACTACCTGAGTGAACGGGTCACCATCGATTTTAACCTGGCCTTCACGGACCTTATTCGCACAATCAACCTGCAGGATCTGGTTGTCATTGAAATAAAACAGAATCGCGTTAATAAAAAAAGCGCAATTTACCAGGCTTTGAAGAAATGCTCCATCAGACCATCCACCCTGAGCAAATATTGCGTTGGCATTTCACTATTGAATGAAATCCCGAAAGCCAACAGATTTAAGAAAATATTAATGCAAATTAATAAACTAAGCCATGTCGAATATTCTTAACATACAGGATTTCTCCTTCCTGGGCCTGGACCTGATACACATATCAAATTTTAATGAATTGATACTGAGGTTCATACTAAATCTCATAGAAATCACCATCATAGTACGTATGTTATATTATCCCGTAACACGCCGAAAAGACTACCTGTTTAGCTTCCTGCTGATCAGTATCCTTGTATTCCTGATTTGCTTTTTGCTGGAAAGCGTCAAGCTCCAGATCGGCTTTGCATTCGGACTGTTCGCTATTTTCGGGATATTGCGTTACCGGACAAATGCAATTCCCATTAAAGAGATGACATATCTTTTCATTCTTCTTGGAATATCCGTCATCAATGCACTGGCGAACAAAAAAATAAGCTGGGCAGAGCTTTTGTTTACAAATCTTGTGCTTGTCTTTTTAATTTACGGACTTGAAAAACTCTGGCTGCTCAAACACGAATCCTCAAAAAGCATTATTTATGAGAAAGTGGACATGATCCTGCCTGAAAAACGCGAAGAGCTGAAAAAAGATCTGGAAGTGAGGACCGGTCTCAAAATTAACAGGATAGAAGTGGGAAGAATTGATTATCTGCGTGATGTAGCCCGTATTATCGTTTATTACTATGAAGGTGACAACCGGATAAATATGGCGGATGAGAGCGATAGCATATATAACCGCGGTGGTAATGATGATGACTGACATTCCTTCGGTTATGAAGCGTCTGATTTTAAAAACAGTCCGGTTTAGCAAGCTTATCCTGTGTTTTATTCTCTGCACGGGTTTTCCTGAATCAAATGCCCAGCAAAAGGATTTCCAGGGCTGGACTTCGGTGCAGGCAAGCCTGCAGATGAACAAAAAACTCAATATCAATATTGAGGAGGAAGTAAGATTCAGGGAAAATCTGAGTCAGATTGACCGGCAGTTCAATGACCTGGGAATCGGATACAGATTTAATAAATACCTGAAGACATCAGTTTATTACCGGGTTTTGACAGAATGGGAATACCCCGGATATAATGTATGGAAACAGGGATTGCATGGAGATATTGCCTTGAGATATAGTACCGGACGGGTTCAATTTGGTTACCGGGCCCGGTTTATGTCATCCAGAATAAATTTAAAGGAAAACAATGAACGCATTTTCGGCGAATTGATGAACAGGCATAAGCTGTCAGTTGACTATGACATTAAGGGGCTGCCGCTTGAGCCGTTTATTGAAGGAGAGCTTTTTTTCGTCCTGCAAAATGGCAGGAATGATTTGTCCAATTGCAGGGGCTGGGCCGGTCTGAAATATTCACCGGGAAATACGCATGAATTTAGGCTGAAATATGGTTTTGACAAGGAAATGATGGACAAAGACCCGCTTACCCTCTATATTCTTTCCTTCAGCTATTCCCTGAACCTGAAACTATAACAGGGTAAAAAAAGTAGTTGTGATTTTGTTTCTGCGGATCAGTTTTGCCAGGAATGCCAGTTTATAAAGATCAAAAGCCAGCATGCCCGGATTTGAGCCGAGCAGATTGTCCATGATAGTTCTTTCAGCCTGGTTGTAAAGGAACAGAAAAGGTTTTGCGAGCCTGTAACGGGTTAACAGACTGTAAGCCCGCAAAAGACTGATATCCTGTATATCCTCGCGCCGGATCTTTCCTGCCTGTATAAGCTTCATTAGATTTTCTATGCCTTCATTAGTTTTTCGCAGAAACTCCCTGGCAATTTCCAGTCCAATGTGTATCAGCGGATTGTGTATATGTATTACCGGAATATTCTTCCTTTTAAGTTCATAACCAAACAAAGTGTCTTCATGCCCGTATTGAACGATGGTTTCATCAAAGCGGATCTGTGAAAGAATTGATTTTGAAATCAAAAAATTATTGGTCATGAATGAATGATGCGGGTTCCTGCTTCTTACCTTCACTGCAAGTTGTTCCCTGCGCAAACCATAGAGCCATCTGAGCAGGAAATCGGGTTCTTCGGGAGGATCCGGCCTGTAGATCCTTCCTCCGCAAACAACTACCTCTTTTCCGCAATATGGCAGGTAATTTTCAATATAATGCATATCTGCAACCTCCGAATCACAATCCATGAACAGGAGCGTGGAATACTGTGCCATGGCGGCCAGCCTGTTCCTTATACTTGCCCTGCCGATATTTAATTCAAGTTCATGAAATTTTACACCGGGTAATTTGGCCACATCCATGTTCTGATCCCTCAGCAAAACGGATGAACAATCATCCAAAACGATTATTTCAAAAGGAACCAATGCCGTTGAAGCCTGTCTCTGCAGTTCAGTGACAAGTGAAACAATATTAAAATTGTAAATCGGTATAAGTATTGAAATCATTGTATCAACTTAAGTTTCAAACAAACCTTCACACAGAATTGTTTTTTACAAGATATGAGGTCAATAAATAGATCGAATCGAACATAAATTCACCCCCGCTTCCGGATACTTTCCATTGGGGTGAATTATCTCTTAATGCAATATCGATATGGAAATCCGCGATATCCGGTGAAACAGTCCGGAATCCGATCCTCTCCAGGGCTTTTCCGGTATATATACGGTAAGGATCATCGCCTGATATTGATATACTCCCTGTCAGCAATCTGCTGAATCTGAAAGCCAGATTTTTGGTATCAAATTCCAATTCCGGATTTTTAAACAATTTCCGAAACCCATGATTTATTAACAAATCTTCAGGGGCTCCTTCCATCAAACCGTCATCCGTCATAAGCCAGAGCTTATCCACTTCATCCATGGCAATTGCCAGGTCATGCGTGGAGAAAATGATCAGTTTGTTGTTATTGCGCGTGAGATTACCGAGTAACCGCAATATTTCATGGCGTGCGGGAAGATCAAGAAATGCAGTGGGTTCATCGAGTATAATCACAGGGGTATCCTGGGCTAATGCCCTGGATATCATTACTTTCTGTTTCTCTCCGTCACTCAGTTCATGAAGCGCCTTATTCCGGAGGTTTCGAATGCCAGTATGCTCAATGGCTTCCTGGATGATATAGGTATCTGTCTTTGTCAGCCTGCCCAACCAGTTGGTGTAAGGAAATCGGCCCATAGCCACCAGTTCCCCTACCCTGAGGTTCTGAATGTGTATTGATTCAGTGGAAACATAGCTTACAAGCCTGGCCATTCCCGATTTGCTTATTTTTTTGCTGTCCACCCCTCCGAAAGAGATCCCTCCGGTTTGCGGTGCCTGTAAACCTGCGATGGTACGCAGGAGTGTACTTTTACCGATCCCGTTCCTGCCAATGGTTCCGATCATCTCCGGGCCAGGCACTTCCAGGTTCACCGGACCATAGGCAAAGCTGCCGTTTCCTGATGATGACCTGCCATAACCGATATGCAGATCAGCCAGTTTGAGCATAAGTTTGTCCGGATCATTCATACCAATAAAGCACTTTATTAACTTATGTTCACAAGGCGGCGGTTGGAAATAATGACCCAAATGACCACAGGAATTCCAAGGAGCGCAGTAACGGAATTGATAGGCAGTATGGATTCCGAGCCGGGAAACTGCGAGATCAGATCGGCTATCAGCATCATGGCTGCACCCAGCAATATGGATGCGGGGAGCAGCCATTTGTGGTCCGCGGTTTTAAACATCATCCTTGCCAGATGGGGGACGACAATTCCAACAAATGCCAGTGGACCGCAAAAGGCGGTAATGCTGCCAGATAGAATACTTGTGGATACGAAGACAAGAAAACGAGTGAGTTTAATATTGACACCCATGCTTCTTGAATAATTCTCACCCAGCAATAAGACATTCAGGACCCTAAGGGAATATACCGATAGGGCAAAACCAATGACAAGACTTATAGCAAGCACTTCCAACTGGCTTCCTGATAGATTTCCCAGGCTACCCATTGACCACACGACAAATGCCTTCAGCATTGTCTGGTTGCTGAAATACTGGAGGATGCTCACAACGGCTGATGCAGCACTACCGAATAATATTCCCAGAATCAGGATCGTCATGATATCCCTTATACGAAGGGAAACAAACATGACAAGAAAAAGTACAATCCCTGATCCGATACAGGCCGCAATGATCTGTAACCAGCTGCTTATCCCGGCCGAGCTGTTGATAGCAAAATAATCACCAAATCCCAGGATCACGAGGGCAACGCCAAGGCTCGCACCAGAGCTGATTCCCAAAACATCAGGCCCGGCCAGCGGGTTTCGGAAAACTGTCTGCATTTGTAAACCACTTACGGCCAAAGACGAACCAGCCAGCAATGCGGTAATCGCTTTGGGCAACCTGAAATCAAAAAGAATTGAGTGCCAGATACCTGGTTTCGGATCCGCCTGCACCAAAAGGCTGAAGGCACTTTTTAATGGTATGTTGACGGGACCGGTCAGCAGGTCGATAATGAATAGCACCAGTAACAAAGATACCAGAAATATAATTAACATGTATGACCTGAACTTCCTGCCAGATTCCGGGGAGTCCCCATGTTCATCCATTTCCACTTTATTGGAGTTTCCTGTAGTATTTTAACTGATGCGAAGGTAATAATTGCGGATGTAAGATACATATTAAATCCGAAAGGATAATTTCCGGTTCAACGACCCCTGTTTCGAAAAAGGCATTTCCACCCATGGTGTTCATCTTGTTATTGTTATTGTATACATGATCATGGATAACCGGGGATAATCTATTGAATCGCAGGTCCACCGATAATAGGTCCCGCTTTTGCACGGCATCACCCGAATTCAACCAAAAATCAGCATCCATAGCCTGTTCAAATACTTTTTCCAGTGAAACAGGCCTGCTATCCTTAAAATCCAGGTGCCGGAAAATATATTGTCCCCCTGCATCCGCAATGAGCCTTGCAACGTAGCTTTTTCCGCCCGAGACAAACCATGTTCCGCGCCAGGGAAGTCCCATAAGTACCGTGGGCTTATCCTCTGTTCTGCCTGCCAATTGAACAAGCTGGTTATACATGGCGGATACGGAATCAAATTTATGTGCTGCAAGATTCCCGTATCCGTATAACTCACCGATGACCTTTACCCATTCCATTTTAGCCAGAGGCTCCTCTTCTAGGTACTCGGCAATTAAAAGTGTGGGTATTTTCAATTCAGTAAGCTTTCTGATCGTGTTAGTTACAGAACCGCTGACTCCATAAGCCAATACTACGTCAGGTCTTAGGTTAAGAATGAGCTCAAAGTTGAGATTCTCGTCATATCCTACATCCGGCAGCTGGTTGTTGTTGATCCTTGCCCGAAGGTCTTCATTTACCACATAATTTTTTCCGGAAACCCCGATAATGGAACCAGCCTGATCCAGAAACCCGATAAATCCTATATGGGTTGTAGAAAGGCATACCACCTTCTTTACAGGAACTTTAATTAAAGTGTGGCTTTCATCAATGATCCGTGATGCTTTGAGGGTATCGCTGAGCAAGTATGAAAATTCAACATTCCTGGCATTTTGCCAGGGATTTTTAATTGTTATCAGTGTGTTATGTATTCCAGATTGAAGTGTAAATCCGTCTGCATAAACTACTTTTTTGGGTGTAAAATGATCCGATCCGGAAAACAGGTTATCGGGCTGATTTCTGGTACAACCAGCCATTATAACTACTATGGTCAATAGCAATTCAGACCTGATCATTGGATATCTATTTCCTGAAAGCTTTCACCCTGGCGGGTTTTAACCTGTGAAAGAAAATACAGCTGGGTAATGGATGTACCGTTCATGGAATATTGAATTCCGTTATAGGTCAGATACCTGATCTGACGATAATCCATGGCCTGGTTATCCCGTATAATGATATAACGATATGTTTCCCTGAATTGTTCACGGTATTTTTCAAGTGTAATGCCTTCGGGATATTTCTTCTTCAATTCATCCTGGTATTTCTGGCGTTCCGACTCTGTTTTAAATTTTAATTCGCTTATTACAGGTTCAGTAGTTTTCACCTTGTCAGGTGCAGGTCCTGATGTCACTGCCGGTTTGGTGAACCTGGAAGCAGAAAGTAAAATTTTATCGATCCGGGCTATTTGTTCCCTTGCCAGTTTATCGTCCGGCATCAGTTTGAGGGCTTCCGTGTAACTGCTTTTGGCTGCAGCATAATTCTTACCGGCATACTGGATATTCCCGGTATTTATAGCATCTGCATATGCATCTGCCTTCTCTTTTGCCTGGACCTGCTCCTGAAGTTGCAGTGTGATGAGTTCCTCAACTCCTGCAAGCCTGGTTTTTGGGAGCTGTTCACCCGGCTTAAGCGAAATAGCCCTGTTGTATTCCTCTTTTGCCTTTGAGTATTCCTTTAATTTCGAATATTTATCTGCACTGGCCATTGCAACAGTATAGGCATTATCAGTGGCAATTTTTGAAGCCAGTGTTTTTTCCTCGTCATTCAGGATTGAAATGATTTCATCTATCCTTTGCCTGGGATATACTTCGGCCGGCAATACAGCCATTGCTTCTTCATAGGACCTTCTGGAAGCAGCATATTGTTTTTCATTCATTTGCCGGTCTGCTCTTGCCAGGATCTCATCATAGTTTTTCTTTTTGGCTAGTTCCATTGCCTGCCTTTCCTGCTCCTGTGACAATATCATTTCTGCCTCACGGAGTTTACCAGTTGCTGATACATCACCTGGTTTTATTACGAGTGCCTGCTGAAATGATTCCCTGGCTTTTTCAAATTCCCTCCGCACCATCAGTTCAACGCCAATTGCCATAGTGACCCTGAAAGAACTGTCAGTCTCTCTCTGCTTACCTGCGATTTTTGCAGCCATAAGATTGTCAATTGCAGAAATTTTCTGGCTGGCATAGGCGTCACCCGGTTTTATCTGGAGCAATGTGGTAAATGCATTCCTGGCTCCCTGCAGGTTCCCTGAAAGAAGCAATTTATCTGCTGCAGCCAGGGATTCATCATAACGTTTCTTTTTGGACGCTTCCTGTTCCAGCATGATCCTTTGCTCCTCCATTATTTTATCAAGTTCTCCCATTCTGCCTGTGGCATAAGCATCTCCAGGCTTAACGGTCAATGCTTTCTGCAACAGCTCCCTTGCCTGAACGTATGATTTTTGTGTGATTGCCGTATTGGCGGCTCCGATGGCCGATTTATATCCCTCCTCAGCGGACTTTATTTTAGCGGCCCGTTCAGCTGCAATGGTGTTTTCAATGGCGGATATTTTTGATTGCGCATACTGATCTTCAGGTTTGATGGCCAGAGCCTTCTCATAAACTTCCCGGGCTTTGTCCCATTCCCTGGCTTGCAGGAGCTGATCGGCTGATCCGATGATTTCCCTGTATTGCTTATTTGCCTGTTCTTCCTGAGCAAGCTGTCTTTCAGCGATCATCGAGTTTTCAACCACTTTAATGCGTTGTGAGGCATAAGGATCAGAAGGCTTTATGGCCAACGCTTTGCCATACGTAGCTTTGGCCTCATCATAGCTTTTTGCCTTGAACTGATTATCTGCCTGCGTCAGGATTGCCTGGTATTCTAATTCAGCTGCTTGTTTCCGGGCAGTTTCCGCCGACCTGACATTTGCTTCTTCAATCTTGTCAATTTCGAGGGATTTGGCCTTTGGATATCCTTCCGCCGGTTTTATAGCTGATGCTTTGGCATATTGTTCGCGAGCAGCCTGATAGTTTTTGGATTTCAATAAACTATCCGCTTTTAGTACATTTTGTTTATATGCCACATCCGTTTCCTTTATTTTGGCGGCTTCCTGGGCTTTTTTGGCCAATATGACCTCAATTTCCTGCAGCCTGCCACCGGGTATTGATTCACCCGGTTTTAATGCCATGGCTTCCTGATAATATTGCTTTGCAGTCCCAAAGTCCTTTCTGGTGTATGCAACACTGGCCTTGGCCAATGCAAGGTTGTAATTCTCCTCTTTGTCAGACAGTTCCTTTTTTTCCGCTTCTTCGGTGGATTTTTGCTGCCTGCCAAGTTGCCGGTTAATTTCATTGATTTGTTTCGTGGGATAGGTTTCCCGGGGATAAATCTCAAGTGCCTCCTGGTATCCGGCAATGGCTTCTTTCATGTTGTTCTGATTGAAAGCCTGATCCCCTTTTTTAATCGCATTCTCATATTTGTCCATCAGACACTGGTCATACCTGGCCAATACATTTTCCAGCCGTGGACGCATGCGGTTGACATAATCCCTGTCTGATACGAATTCACGGCGTTTCGGGTCGAACTTTACAATATCCACCGGTTCTTTGAGAATCGAATAGTCTACACCTTCACAATATTTAACCAGACCGATAGAAAATTCATTGACCCAGACACCCTTTTCCTCATCCGGCATTGCTGTGTTGAAACTGATCTTCTTAGCAATCAGTCCTTCCTTTTCCACCTCAATAGTATACTGTTTGTTGATTTCGAGCTTGAAGGAAAAACTTCCGTCAGCGCCCGTCTGTATAGTCTGAATGTCCCCGGAGCCATCTGAAAGATGCGCAACAGCCTTTCCAAGTGGCTTCAGGTCCAGTTCCGATATTCCCCTGACCTCCAGGTATCTTTCGGGTATATTGTCCTGGGCAAAGGAAACCGTGCCTGAACACAAAATGAGCAGAGACAGCCATTTCATTACCTTTGACATAGAGTCTGGTTTAGTCACAGTAATCTATACTGACAATAAATTAAAAAGTTACCTTTTGGCTTCAAATAAATAGAAGTAATCTCAAGTTTACCTGAAAACGACCATTTTGACTGTGTCGGATCGGTCTCCCCGTAAAACCCGGATTATATAAATACCCTTTCTGAAGCCTGCTGTCTCCAGCCGGATTGACCGCTGGTAAGGTCCATATTCCTTTTTGGCGATAAGTTCACCCTGTATATTAAAAACTGAAAGACTGACCGGAACATCCTGAATATCTTTGAATTCAAGCCAGCAAAACTCAACAGCAGGATTGGGATGCACTATTATTTCGGAAGTGAATTCAAAGGGTGGACCGGTCCCCGGGATTGAATCGAAAACTACCGGCATGATGCCAAATGAGGTTTGGATCAGTCCTGACGTATAGCTTTCGAGGGATTGCCACTGAAAATCGTAGACATAGGCTGTATTTTCCTGACCTGATTGCCTGTTTCCAGCCATGAATGTCGAAAAGGTGTCTGCCGGAGAATCATAGTAAAGTTCATAACCTGCGAAAAATGAACCTCCTATGGAAACAACAGAGTCAAATTCTATGAAGTTGTCCCTGTTGGCAACCAGGTCAGCGAGTATAATTTCCTTTTCATAGATCACCCTGCCGGGTAAAACCTGATCCTGCCATATTTTCACAGTCAGCCGTGAAGAAATTTGTGCCACATCATTGCGGGCCACCTGAAGGATCACTCCCAGCACTTTGTTTTTATTTACACTGGAGTAGTGTTCTGCAAATTGTCGGATGGGAATAGAATTATGTCCTGACCAGGATCCCCAGGAAAGATTGCTCCCATCCAGCACCAATTCCTCGGCCGGCATAATATTGGAAAGGGTGTCGCCCGTGCTCCAGAACCCGGCATAGGGATCAAATCCGTTGAGTTGCATTTCATTCATGTCCAGCGGATCAAGCCAATAAGCCAACTGATTGGATGGTGAGGGATTGACATTCCATTCATATGTGAACATTTGAAAATAGTCATTTACTGAATTGTTACAGTTCGCCTCTCCCCCAGTAAGTGAACCCCTTAAACGGTTATTCGAATCAAAAATTCCCCCGCCCGATGAACCCGCTTCAGTGGTTCCTGATTCCCAGCGGCCGACAAGCCAATGTGTATATGGATCATACACATCTCCAAAATTTGCAATCCTCAGGGGATTGTTCTCAATGCTGATTTTCTTAACATCGCCCTGCGGGTGATGAATGCAATAGGCGGATGCCGGTGGATCTACGGAATTGTCCCATCCGGCATAATAAGGGTGGTACAACAGGGGCACAGGTTCCAGCAGTTCAAGGAGTGAAAAATCCAGATTGGTGCTGGTTGCCCTCAGGGTTGCCCCTGATACTGATTTGACACTGTTCCCATCAGGTCCGTCACAATAGGGGCTCTCATACGAAAAATAGAAAATTGCCGTGTTTGCAATGTCTTCCGTATGAATACAATGTGCGGCTGTAAGTAAATAATTCCGCCCATCCTGCAGGGTATTATTCAGCAGGGTTCCGGAACAACGCTCCACACCCATAAATACGATTCTGACGGTTGCGTTTTTTACAAGCTGATATGCAGGGTCTTCCACGCAATTAATATCAATATTACAACTGCCCGACTGTCCGAACCAGCCATCTTTCAATGTCTTGTGGTCGTCTATTCCCGTAAAATCACAACCGACATGTGAAATAATAATCTGTCCGGGGGAATCAACATAGGGTGGAACCTGTACTTCAACAACAATAGTTTCTCCAGGAATCTGACCGGTCGCGAAAACGAGATTGGACTTGTTGTTCAGCTCGGAAAAAGCGCCCAGGACCGTTTCCTGATCCGGATCATACAAAAATACGCGGACTCCTTTTTTCACCTGATATGGCTTAAAAATAAGGCTCATCAAATGAGCTCCTTTAACATGAAATGCGCATCTCCAGATCCGGTAATTATTCTTAAGGGTGTCCCAGGTGCCGGCATAAACGGGATCAATCCCCGTTTCAATCAAAATACCTGAACTGGCCGGTTTTAGCCTGGAATCCCGGGAGGTCACGGCAACATTTCTCTTTTCCTGCTCTGTAACCTGGAACTCATGAATTTCCACTGGCTTTAGTCCCGGATAATCCACGGGCAGGGGATTGCCCGGCCTCGTCAGCTGTCCGTTCACCACTGATGAAATGAAAAGGAATCCGGCCAGGATTAACCGGAATAAACATAAGTGGCCTTTCAGTCCCGATCTGTGCATGGGGTGAAATTAAAGATTTTACGTGATTTATGTTTATGACGGAGAATCAAACTTCCCACAAAATAATTAACTTGCATAATAACCCCATTAAACACAATGAAGATGAAAAGTTCAAGAAGAGATTTTATAGGTAACTCGGTAAAATTGGCTGCCGGTGCAGGATTGCTTTCGGCATTTCCTGTCCCGGGTACCGGGAATATAATAGGATCAAACGAAAAGCTGGTTGCGGGTGTAATTGGAATAAACGGAATGGGGTTCGCAGATATATCTTCTTTTTTGAAGCAACCGGGCACCGAATGTGCTGCCATTTGCGATATAGACGAAAATGTCCTGACTTCCCGGGCAGCGGAATTAGAAAAGATCCAGGGTAAAAAACCGGCTGTTTTCAAGGATTTCAGAAAACTTCTTGAAATGAAAGATCTCGATGTCATAATAATTGGCACACCGGATCACTGGCATTGCCTGCCCTTTATATATGCCTGTCAGTCAGGTAAATCTGTATATTGTGAAAAACCCTTGTCCAATACGGTGGAAGAAATAAACCTGATGCAAAAGGCTGTTGCCAAATATGGAAACGTGGTGCAGATCGGTCAATGGCAGCGGAGTGATGACCACTGGCAGGATGCCATAAATTATGTATATTCCGGAAAGCTCGGCAAGATCCGCACAGTGCGTGCCTGGTCCTACCAGGGATGGATGAAATCAGTACCGGTAATGCCTGATGAACCTGTTCCGGGTGGAGTAGACTATGATTTCTGGCTTGGTCCCGCGCCGGCAAGGCCATTCAACCGCAACCGGTTTCATTTTACATTCCGCTGGTTTTGGGATTATGCAGGCGGCATGATGACCGATTGGGGTGTTCATATCCTTGATTATGCCCTGTTTGGTATGAAAGTGAGTCAGCCAAAATCGATAATGGCAATGGGTGGTAAATATGCTTATCCCGATGATGCCTGTGAAACGCCCGATACCCTGCAAGCCTTGTTTGAATTTGAAGGATTCACACTGCTTTGGGACCATGGAATTGGAATTGACGGAGGTTACTACGGGCGTTCCCATGGTGTAGGGTTTGTTGGCAACAATGGCACACTGGTTGTTGATCGCGGTGGCTGGGAAGTGATTCCTGAAAATGACAACAATGCACCCAAAATTGAGCGTGTGCCACTTCAAAAGGTTAAAGGGAACGGCCTTGACAACCATATGAAGAACTTTTTAGCCTGCATAAAGGATAAGAGCCAGACACCACATGCGGGTATTGAAACCGGCGCAAACATTGCCCGGGTTGCGAATTTGGGAAATATAGCCTTCAAAACCGGGAGAAGGCTGTATTGGGACGGCAACCGGTCTCAGTTCATAAAGGATGACCAGGCAAATGATTTACTGAAGGCTGTGTACAGAAAACCCTGGGAATTGCCAAAAATATAGTAGCCTGAAATTATCTTATTCCGGATTGAAAGCGGCGCCATTCGGGGCAATACCGACAGTACCCTCCTGCACCTGGTTGCCGCCTGAATTAAATATCATCATGGTTCCATTCCCGGTGAAACTTGCTTCGAAAAGATAAATGTTACCATCTCCCGGATTTACCTCAAGCCCATAATAGCTGCCCGGAATAAATGCATCCAGCGAAACAGCCGGATTTTGAACTGATAAGGAGAATACACCGTCCGGCCTAAGGTAATAGATCTCATCACCCTCTTTTGAAATGGCCATTTTGGGAGGCGTGGCTGTATAATCACCTGCTTTGCCTACACTTTGGGACCAAAGGGTACTCCCGGTAGCAGGATCTATTTTCTGAAGGATGGCATCCGTTTCACTGATCAGATCATAAGGCGGTTCTGTGTTGTATGTGGCTAATCCCTTGGAGTATACCCATATATTCTCATCTGAATCCATGACCATATCAACAGGTACCCTGGCAACATAAAAAGTAGATGTAACCTGGTTAGAATTCACATCGAGGACACTGATCGTGGAATCCACACTCCATCCGCCGCTGTTTGCAACATATACCAGGTTTCCATATTTAAGCATGGTTTCCGGACCAAAACCTACCATTACGGAATCTTCAATATCAGAGGATGAGAGATCAAAAACATACACCCAACCCTGCAGGCTTCCGCTGGTAAGGTATCCCTTGTCACTGCTTACCTGGAGAAAATATCTCGGATAGACAACAGGCACAGCTTCCGAAATGGTTTTGAAATCTTTTAACCTTACGATTTCCACCTTCCCTGATCCATTAACGATGATATATCCTGAAGTATCGGACACCACGGCGAATGATTGTATCACATCTCCGGGTGAACGCAGATTGGCTGCTTCAAAGATTCCGTTCGTAATCATCCCTGCAGCAGGATCAAAATGACTTATGGAACCATTTGTGGCCATGAAGCTTCCCTCATTAACGATATAAACCCCATGGGAATAGTCACCGGAGCGTACTTCCCGGTCTTTGTCACATCCGTAAAATGTGGTTGCGGAAATTGCAACAAGCAACGCGTTCATACAAGCTTTTTTCATTTGTATTCGATTTTAGTTTTTTTCAGTTACCGGGTTGTTTAATCCCAGGGTCAGCGTCAAATGATATGATCTTCCGGCCATGGGATAGGACCGCATAATTTCATATTGTTTATTAAGAAGGTTATCTACCCTGCAATAAAGCCCGGCATTGATCTTACGGATCTTCCGTTTAATTCCTGTGTACAGGTCGATATAGGCAAAAGGAGGCAGCCGCAGGGTTTTATCTTCCGTTTCAACTGTTTCCCGGCGGCCGGTTAAAACACCTCCTGCTCCCAAAATCAATCCTTTGTATTCTGATTTAAGATTTACCCTTCCCGAATGCTTTGGAACATACATCAACTGCTTTCCTTCAAAAAGCGGGTTCCTGTCATATGTTTCAATGATGACCGACCTGTTAAAGGAATACCCGGCATTGCCCTCAAATCTGATCATGCCGGCAGAAAAATTAAAACTGACATTGCTTTCTATTCCGCTGGCATGCACTTCCTTATATTCAACTGGTGTGATGGAATCATACAATACCCATTGAATCCAATTATCCACATGCTGAAAATACAGGTTAACAGTGGCTTCCACTTTAAGTCCTTTTTCCGGTCTGTCAACCGCCACCCATTCCGAACTGATGTCTCCCCCCCACCCTTTCTCCGGATTAAGGCCGGGATTCCCTCCCGGAATCCAGAATTTTTCATTGAATGTGGGTTTTCTGAATTTGCTCGAAATACCCGTACGGAGTATAAGCCTGTTCCCTGCCTTGTACCTGATGCCAAGCGAATATTGCAGGGGCGGATTGATATGATCATAAAATTCCTTTCGAATGCCTGAATTCACTATCCAGTTGTTGTGCAGGATTTTCAGATTCCCGAATACCGCATAATCCTGCTCCCGGATAATGCCAGGATAATTTTCCGATCGTCCGGTAGCTAAATTGCAGGAAATACCTCCGCCGAGAATCAACGAGGATGTAAAATAATAACGGTAATCTGCCTCGTTCATCATCCGTCTGGAATCAATTTTTGAATTTATCGAATATCCTGAATCTGTCCGGCTCAGCTTATCTGTATAATTCAGATAGTCTGAAAAATAGGCTGTTCTAATTACGAAGGCTGATTTTTCACCGATCTTTTTATAACTCAGGTACGATCTGAACAGGCTGTCTTTCTGCACCGCATTGCTTTCATGATAGGAACCCATCAAAGGGGGGATCTCTTTGACTTTATGCTGGTGCCACAGGCCGGCTTCAATGTAATTTCCCTTGCCTGCGTTTAGATAAATATTCTGGATTATTCCCCATGTACGGAATGAATTGTGTTCAGCCTTTGTCATGGGTGCGCTTTGCCTGTAATAATCCCGGTATGGAAAATCATTGTCTGCTTTAGCTGATAATACGGAAGCGTGATACTGAATACGGCGGCTGCCTGCTTTTACAATCAGGTTGTTTCCAAAGGCCTGGAAACTGCCACCACTCATGGAATAATCCACTGCAAGCCTGTTATTCCAGTCGGGTTCATTGCCCATGTTAATGGAGCCGCCGAAGGTGCCGCTTCCGTACAAAGCCCCCGAAGCGCCATGGATGATCTCTATGGATTGCATGAAGCCCGAAGGTATCAGCGAAAGGTCAGCCTGCCCGGTAGTAGGAGAATTCAGCGGAAAACCATTCCAGTTTACCTGTGTGTGGTTGCTGCCCGTACCGTGGATCGATACGGATACAAGGGAACCGGCCCCTCCGTATGATTTGACCAAAACACCGGATTCCCTTTCCAGCAGGTAACCCAGATTTTGCTGTGGATATATTTCGGAAACATTGGCTATTGAAAGCCTGGGATAATCGTCAGAAAAAAAGTCCCTGTTGCTTTTTATGATCGTAACGTCCGGAATGTGTTTCAATGGCAATTCATCCGCCTGTGAAAAGACATTTCCTGCGTAAAGGAAGGCCACTGAAAAAAGAAAAGAAAATGATTTTAACATGCCATTTTTCTGTTTAATCCCGAACCAAAAGGTTTATGGCAGGTCTTCTGACTTTCTCCATCCCGGTTTGCCTTCCCATTTTCCCGTTCAGGAACGGTTCAACAGTGGCGTGGTTTACCGGAAATAATTCCGGAGATTACAGCAGCGGGTACTGTTCAGGTCTTTCACCTGATTCCCTATTATCCGGAATATTGATCTATATTCCGGAACCATAACAACGACAAATATAAGAAAAACTTTGGCAGGCAGGCTAATTAATTTTATTAACACCAGGTTTAAAACAAAAAAGAAATTAGCAGCCTGTGAAAACTATTTTCCTTCTATTTTCTTATATAGGATGGGCTGCGTACCATGTTCTTATGGTTATGTGTCTCAATTTTATTAAATTGCTTATCAAATAGGTCAAATCATGGAAATGACTGCTGAGGAAAGAATTATTCATCTCAGGGAACAGCTGAATCACCATAATTACAGGTATTATGTGCTTGCCAGTCCCGAAATCTCGGATTATGAATATGACATGCTCATGGATGAATTGTTGTCACTTGAAAAGCAATATCCGGAGTTCCAGGATCCGGTTTCACCAAGCCAGCGTGTGGGAAATGATCTGGAAGCTGGTTTTGTTCAGGTGAAACACACGTCACTAATGCTTTCACTGGATAATACCTATACCCGGGAAGAGATCACTGAATATGCCGCCCGGATCAGGAAAGCGCTGCCCGGTGAATTAGTTGAGTATATCTGCGAACTGAAATATGACGGGGTATCCATCAGCCTTAGATACAGGAAGGGAAAACTGGTCAGTGCGGTTACCCGGGGAGACGGGGAAAAGGGGGATGATGTAACGGTCAATGTAAAGACCATCCGGAGTATACCGCTGGTTTTAAGGGGAAATGATCATCCTGATCAGTTCGAGATCCGGGGAGAAATATTTCTGTCTCACAAAGGATTTGCCCAGATGAACAGGGAAAAGGCAGAAGCCGGAGAGACTGCTTTTGCAAACCCGAGGAATGCCGCATCGGGGACGTTGAAGATCAGGAATTCAGCCATTGTGGCCCGTAGACCACTGGATTGTTACCTGTACTCCATTCCGTTTCAGAATCTTCCCTACGTCACGCACTTTGACAGCCTGATGGCAGCCCGAAGATGGGGTTTTAAGATATCGGAGCATATCAGAAAATGCAGCACCCTTGATGAAGTGTTTGAATTCATCGATACATGGAGCACAGAAAGACATAATCTCCCCTTTGATATCGACGGTGTAGTGATTAAAGTGAATTCGTACAGGCATCAGAAAATGCTTGGTTACAAGGCCAAGTCACCACGATGGGCTATTGCATTTAAATACAAAGCGCTTGAAGCGATAACCAGGCTGATTTCAATTGATTACCAGGTAGGCAGAACGGGAGCCATCACACCGGTGGCAAATCTTGAACCTGTGCTGCTTGCCGGAACAACTGTAAAAAGAGCTTCACTCCACAATGCAGACCAGATTGCCCTGATTGATGTCCGGATCGGTGACCGGGTTGTAATTGAGAAAGGGGGAGAGATAATTCCCAAAATTACATCTGTAGTAAAGGAAAGCCGTGAATCCGGTTCAGAAGCCGTTGTATTTATTACAAGGTGTCCGGAATGCGGAACGAACCTGGTGAGGATCAAAGGTGAAGCCAAACATTATTGTCCCAATGAAACAGGGTGTCCCCCCCAGATCAAGGGAAAGCTGATCCATTTTGTGGGGCGGAAAGCAATGGACATTGGCCTGGCTGAAGCAACCATTGAGCAATTGTACAATCATGGATTGCTCGAAAACAGTGCTGATTTCTATGCACTCACCCGGGAGGTGCTCATGAAGCTTGAACGATTTGCGGCAAAATCCGCCGAAAACCTGTTGAAAAGCATCGAAGAATCAAAGAAAGTGCCATTTGAAAGGGTATTGTATGCCATCGGAATCCGCTTTGTAGGTGAAACGGTTGCAAAAAAGCTGGCCATGCATTTCAGGTCTGTCGAATCGATAATGAAGGCATCATTTGAGGAATTGATCCTGGTCGGTGAGATTGGGGATGTCATAGCTGGCAGTGTCATTCAGTATTTCAGCCAGGATCGAAACAGGAAAATGATAACCAGGCTGAGGGAAGCCGGGTTACAATTTGAATCGGCACCTGAAACGTTGAAAATGAAATCGGCAAAGCTGAACAGCATGAACTTTGTAATATCCGGAGTATTTAAAACCCATTCCCGGGAAGAACTCCAGGCTATGATTGAAGAAAACGGAGGCAAAAACCTCGCTGCGGTCTCCTCCAATACGGATTATATTATAGCCGGGGAAGGCATGGGTCCCAGCAAACGGGAAAAGGCAATGAAGCTGGGAATTCCAATCATATCGGAGGAGGAGTTTCTGGTAATGTTGGGATAGAGGAAGAAATAATGATATGTGATGTCGCCCATACAGGGCTTTTGAACTAATGCGTATTATTATGTCAAAGGGCTCTCAACCTGTGCTATTGCTGTTCGCCCTTTCAGGGCTGGCCAAAAGAATTCCAGCCCATGATAGCTTCGGGGGGCTATACTTTGGTATATCTGATTCCTTCTTGTGGGAATTGCATTTCAATGCCCTGAAGGGGCAGCATCAACAAGCACAGGGCGGAATGAAATGAAGCCCTGTAGAGATCATATAGCATAAAACTGAGCGCTGAAAGCGCGATATCAATTATGTTAAAACTAAAAAACCCGGTTAATTTCTAACCGGGTTTTTAAAATCATGTATGTATTTCCGTTTACTGAAGCATGAAAATAACCGGTATTACGAATTGCTGTTTCACAGCCCGTCCGCCCTGTTTTGCAGCACCCCATTTGGGTGATGACATAATCACGCGGATCGTTTCCTTATCGAGGGAGGGGTCAACACCACGCAAAATTTTCACATCAACCACTTCACCTTTAGAATTAACGGCAAACTGCACCGTAACCCTGCCGAAGATTCCGTTTTCAACCGCTACGGGGGGATAAACCAGGTTTTTCTGTACCCATTCCCTGAACGTAGTGACGTCACCGCCCTGGAAGGTTGCCTGTTCCTCAACAAACACAAAGGCAGGCTCTTCCTCAACGATTACGGGCTCATCTTCAACAACCACCTCAATGTTTTCGGGAACCGGTTCATTTGAAGTGGTTTCCATGACATCCTCAACGATGGCGAGTTGAACTTCTTCCCTGGCAGAGTCAACCACCACAGGGGCCTGGTATTTAACCTGCTGCTCCATTTCGGCCGGGGGGGGAGGAGGAGGAGGAGGAGGAGGAATATCTTCTTCCTGCCTCACATCCTGCAATTCGGCAACTGTTTCCTTTACCAGAACCACTTTGGATTCCCGGTTCATATAGGCCTTTATAAAAGGCACGGCTAAGCCGGAGGAAACACCCAAAATCGAAATCAGGAAACCGATAAACAAATATTTTCTGTATCTCTGTCTGAGATAGTATGATCCATATTCGCGGTTCCTGTTTTCAAATACAATATCCTCAATTGTTACCGGCTGATATGTTTC
>Ga0105092_10000163_pt1 | contig 32354 bp, 24 predicted proteins | sample PPLLak2March2015_FD_87021 | JGI IMG/M metagenome (GOLD analysis project Ga0105092, IMG submission 87021) | Freshwater sediment microbial communities from Prairie Pothole Lake near Jamestown, North Dakota, USA - PPLs Lake P7 Core (1) Depth... | ecosystem: Environmental > Aquatic > Freshwater >... | reverse complement strand
TGAGATCGGATACCTGGACTAGGCAGTCAACGGAACGGTTATTTGGGTGGAAGATTAATTAATTTGAAAATTTGAAAATTTGAAAATTTGAAAATGAGAGACAATTTGAAAATTTGAAAATTTGAAAATGAGATAATTTGAAAATTTGAAAATGAGAGGCAATTTGAAAATTTGAAAATTTGAAAATTGAGTCTACTACAAAAAGTATTAATTACTAAATTGATAAATAGGCACTTTGCAACCAGAAGAGCCACAGCGCGGCGGCCTGTTTGTAGAAAAGGCATCTAAAACAATCACCAAGCCACGGAGTGGCGGCCTGTTTCTAAAAACATAATACGCCATATGGTGTCAAAATAATTATTTAATCTTCCACCCAAATAACCGTTCCGTTGACTGCCTGGTCCAGGTATCCGATCTCAACAAAACTGTTTTTCCTGGCATAGTTGTCGAAATCCTTCGTCTTATCATCCACTGCTATCAGTAGTCCGCCACTGGTTTGAGGATCCGCCAGCACCAGTTTCTGCAATTCAGTGACCTCGCTGATTTTTTCCCTGTAACTTTTCCAGTTCCTGTAAGTGCCGCCCGGAATACAGTTTTTGGCTATATATCCTTCCAGGTGTTCGAGTTTGGGAATGGCTGCAAACCGGATATGGGCAGAAACTCCGCTGCCTTCACATACTTCCAGCAAATGGCCGAGCAATCCGAATCCTGTAATATCGGTCATAGCCCGGACGCATTCCATCTGCCCGAGTTCGGCGCCTGCCGAATTAAGTTTGGTCATCCAACTGACAGAGGCCTGGTAATCCTGATCGGTCAGGAATCCCTTTTTCCCGGCAGTGCTTAGTATTCCTGTTCCCAGGGGTTTTGTAAGAAACAACCTGCAGCCGCCTGTTGCTGTATTGTTCCTTTTGATCTGGTCAGCCGTTGCCGTCCCCGTAATGGCCAGGCCAAAAACTGGATCCGAAATATCTATACTGTGACCGCCTGCCAGAGGTATTCCTGCTTCCCGGCACGTGTCAATGGCCCCCTCGATCACCGAAGCTGCCATTTCAGCAGGCAGTTTATCCAGGGGCCACCCGAGGATTGAAATGGCAACTATGGGCTTTCCGCCCATGGCATACACGTCACTGATTGCATTTGCAGCCGCTATACAGCCAAAATCATACGGATCATCTACTATGGGGGTAAAAAAATCAGTTGTACTGATCAATACATTACCGTTACCGATATCATAAACTGCTGCATCATCCCTCGATTCACACCCCACAAGGAGGTGATCAAAACCGGTTTTATCCGGGACCCGTGCGATGATCGCCTGGAGGTCCGCGGGTGATATTTTACAGCCACATCCGGCACCCGGACTGAACTGTGTAAGTTTTATAGTTGGGGTAGTCATATTGTAAAGTTTAATTTAAACGATTGCACATTTTGCCACAATACCTAAAACGCCCTGCGGTAAAGTGACCAATTACCGATTACCAAACGTTCATATGTCTGATTCTCCCGGCAATTTCTTCAATACTTTCATTTTTAACAACAATATCCGTTTTTTGCCGGAGGTGTTTTTCCATACTCCTTCCGTACAATTTATCATAATAATTTAAAACTGATTCCACTGCATCTTTCATATTTCCTGACTCAATTAATTTTAGGATATGAAGATAGTTTTCACTGCCCAATCTTTTTTCGATCCGTTTAAGGCCTGTTTCCAATAAATTTTTATCTCCGCCTGTATAGGAATTTAAAAGCCGGCTTACCCTCGATTCAAAAGGGACAATCAGGTTGATAACCCTCCCGGTTGCCATTTGCCGGTAAAAAGGACGAGGAATAAATATTCGTCCGATCGCTATGCTCTCGTCTTCCACAAAAACCGGTTTTCGCGGGTCAAGCTGGGAAAGGGTTGTGAAAAGGTCGTTTTCGAATTGTTCGGTTGTGGGCTGAGCAGGCATGCCAAGGTGGCCGAATACGGATCCCCTGTGCGCTGCAAGTCTTTCAAGGTGCACAATCTGGCCTCCCGTCCTTTCTATTTCTTCGAGTATCTGGGTTTTGCCCGAACCCGTCATTCCCCCGATAATGACCAGGTTAACAGGGTGCATGAAAAAATCATGTATATAGCGACGGTATGCCCTGTATCCTCCCTCCAGGGTATGAGATTTTATACCGGCAGTATTCAGCAGCCAGGCCATGCTGTTGCTGCGCATGCCACCTCTCCAGCAATAAATGCAGGTTTCCCTGCCGGGTGCCATATCCATAGCCTGTTTTACAAAATCCTTCATCCTGGGACCGACCAATTCCAGTCCTTTCATCATAGCCTCCCCGGAACCCTTCTGAAGGTAAAGCGTACCGATAATTGATCTCTCTTCATTGGTAAAAAGCGGCATGTTTACGGCTTGCGGAATATGTCCCCGGGTATATTCCGCTGGCGATCTGACATCAATAAAAGGGCAAACAGCTTTTTTCCCCAGGAAATCCGAGATATCTATCTTATAATCTGCCATGAGAAAATATCAAAAAAAGCAGGAACAAACCGGCTAACCGGTCATTGGCCTTCCATTCCCTACTGATCAAAATTAATATGATCAAATGTGGATAATTCCTTAGCCTGGCGGCGATACTGCTTGGCCGCTTTGAATTTCCCCGACTCAACATATATCCGGCTTAATCCGAAATATCCATACGATGCGTAATCCGCCCCAAATTGTCCGTAGAATTTAGCCTTCCTGATACCATTCCAGTATAATTCTTCTGCAAATTTCCTGTTTTTATATTTTTTTTCCTGAATAATTCCCATTAACAAATCCACCTGGGATTGAAAATATTTATTCAGGTCCGAATAGGAAATACTCTTCAACAGGGATTCCGCTTCACCATATTTTTTAATGATAAGCAGATCACGGGCGTACCCTGTTTTAAAAAAAAGATTCTGCTCAAATTTTTCCTTCAGCTTTTTGCTGTAAACAACCGCCTGTACCGGATCTTTTTCAAAGCTCTGATAAATGCCCGATAAAAAATTAATGGATTCTGCCATGAGAAAGATGGCCGAATCCGAAGCTATCTTCAGCTGTTTCAATCCCAGCTTTTTATTTCCATGAGGGAAAAAAACCAGGACAGGCTTATAGATGGGATGTGCCTCCGTGTATGCTTCGCGATAGTAATTATACAGCCCGGTTATAAAATAGAAATCTTTGTAGGTATCCGTGAAATCGAAGGATTTCATGACCCATTGATAGGTTTTGGGTGCCAGGGTGATCACTTTGCCACTCTCCCCGTTGTCGGCATAATACAACAACAGAAGTCCTGCAGATCCGAGCCCTGACAGAAGGTTCTCTGCATCCGATCCGTTTTCCTTAAGCCTGGCCTCGGCCAGTTCCATTCCTTTGCGGAGATATTCCTCGAAAAGCCGGCTGCTTGCAGTACCCGGTATTACAGGAAAAGCCTCCCAATACAGGACCATCCCTTTGAAGAGATATGAAATGGCATTTTCCGGAAACCTTTTTTCAAGGTACTCTGATACCTCATTGGCTTTGTCAAATTCACAGTTGTAAATATTTATCACCCCGGACCTGATCTTATCAAAGGCATCGGAGTTCTCAAGGATTTGCCCTTTTGATGGATGTGCCAGGGATAAAATGAAAAAAGCAACCGGAACGATTTTGTATAACGGCGACATGAAGTGTAAATTTCTAATACTGAAATACCTTACCGCCTGCCATCACCTCCTGTTTTGCTTCGTCAAATGTTGTACGCATGCCGGTTCTATATGCCGCATTGGCCATAATACAGGCTATGGCATGGTTTAATCCCGCTTCCACCGGCGCATTCGGTGTCTTACGCGAACGTACGCATTCCATCCAGTTCAGCATGTGCGCCGAAGTAAGCAGGTCTCCACTGGTATTGGCGGCGGTATTAATGGCCACATCAGGAAGTTTTAATGTATCCAGGAGATTTGGCTGCAATTGCATGGCCGCAGCTTCTTCGGTCAGAAGTCCCCCATCAGGTGTAATTAGGTTAGTATCCAGGTTCATCATTCCGGCGTTGGAATAATAAAGCTCCTTCGTTCCGCCTGCGGAATTGGTAAAACGAGAGGTATAAACCACTTCAAAACCCTTGCTTGTATCCTTAAGCGGACCGTAATCAAACACGGCCGTTAGGGTATCGGCATTTGTCCGTCCATCCTTCCACTGGTATATTCCCCCGTTTGCTGCAACGCTGCGGGGATGAGGCAGTCCGGTAAACCAATGAACCGTATCGATCTGATGACACATCCATTGGCCGGGAATACCTGATGAATATGGCCAGAATAACCTGAATTCCAGATATTTTCTTGGATCCCATGATTCTGTGGGACGATTCATCAGATAGCGCTTCCAATCCGTATCCTTTTCCAGGATGGTTCCGACTGCGGCCGGACGTCGCCATCTTCCGGGCTGATTTACATTCCAGCACATTTCGACCATGACAATATCCCCAAATTTGCCTGACCGGATAAACTTGCTTGCTTCCTGGTAATTGGCACCGCTTCTGCGCTGGGAACCAATCTGGACCACTACTCTGCTGTCTCTGCATGCTTTAAAGGCAACCCTGGCATCTGCCATGGTTTCCGCAAAGGGCTTTTCCACATAAACGTCCTTTTTTGCACGGGCCGCTTCCGCAAGGTGCAAGGCGTGCTGAAAATCAGCGGTGCTTATTATAACCGCATCAATGTCTTTCCTGCTATAAAGTTCATCGTTGTTGGTGCATAATGAAATATCCCAACCGGTTTTTTCTTTGATAAGAGCTTTGCCCTCTTCACGTCTTAAACGCCAGATATCGCTCAACGCCACAATCTCAAAATTCTGTGCCGCTGCATGGTCCATGAAACAGGGCAGCAATGAACCCCTGAACCGGTCTGAAAAACCGACAATTCCAACCCTGACCTTATCATTGGCACCCAGTATTTTTGGTGATACGGTACTGAATGCAGTACTTCCTATAGTTAACCCGGCTGCGCCCGCAGCAACTTTCCTGATAAAATTCCTTCTGTTTTCCATATTGATAGTAAAATGAATGTGCAGGGTTCTACAAAATATTGAACTAAGATATATTTTTTCTGCGAAATCTGCGAAATCTGCGAGAAACCGTTCTGCGAAATCTGCGAAATCTGCAAGAAACCGTTCTGCGAAATCTGCGAAATCTGCGAGAAACCGTTCTGCGAAATCTGCGAGAAGCTTCTAATCCTTCCGCAGGAAAACCAGGCTACCGAAAAGTTCTGAATTGGAATTCAGTTTCTCCTCATTCCCATAAACACAAAACACATGCTGATCCAGAATTCCGGCAATTATCCCGCTCATGTTCCGGATGTCATGCGATGTGGTTGCCAGGACGGAATTTCTGTCATTCTGCATGTCCTGCCTGCTGCTGTTTTCCATGAGGCGGCGAAACGCAGTTTCTCCTTTTTCCGACGGTGTCAGAAGGCTATCCAGGTTGGCAATCGTTCCGATAATATATCGTGACATGACGGTTGAATCCGCCTTGAAATTTTCGAGGAATCCGACTGAACCCCTGAAATTTTCAAACGTTTCTTTCAGGTTCGGGTCCCTGTATGACGCAAGATAAACAGAGCCGAGCTTACTGATTCCTGAAAATCCCCCATATGCTCCGCCAATGACCCTGATCCGGGTTTGCAGCCAGTCAGTTGAGAGGATCTGACTTAATACATTCCATTTCCCGTTCCATGCAAATCCCAGTTTTCTGAAATCGTAACCCTGTACCACATATTGCACCTTCGATGTAGTCCTGATCCCCTCATTTTTAATTCCGGGGGTCAGATTCCACTTATGATGATTCATGTCTTTTAAAGGCAGGGAAGATACCAGTGACGGCACACTTCGGGAATAAGCCTTGAAATCAGCCTCGCTGCAGGTTGTTCCTGCAAGGATATTGCCTTGTGTAAAAAGAATATCCCTTATGCTTATCAATTGTGCAATGATGGAATCAGGATCAGTATTATATTTTTTCACCAGTCCGGTAATGAACCAATAGTATTCAATTCCCCGGGTCATATCATTAAAAGCTCCTCTCCGGGAATAATATGATTCAAGCCTCATAAGGGCGATGCCATAACCATTTTGTTTCATGGAAGATTCAAGCTGGGATTCGAGGCGTCTTAGCAATTCCCCCAGCCTGTTCTTATCATCGAGTTTTGTCCGGGTAAGCATTTCAACGAGAAGCCCGATTGAAATATCAAGCTTTTCAGTTGTGGTTTTCACCCGGATCCTGAATTCAGGGATCATTTTATCATCGTCAAAATCGGGAAAAAATGTAGACAGGGAGGCACTGAAACCCCCCGTGTTGATATTTAGGGCGGTATCCAGTTCCTGGTATGAATAATGTTCCGTATCCAGTTTGCCCAGCAGTTCCGTGAACAATGCAATGAACGGGACCAAAGCTGGTTCCAGTACCCGGAGGTCGAACCAGAAGTTCATATAAATTATACTATTGGTAAACTCCTTATGGTAAAGTTGACGGATGCCGCCGAGATTCATATCCTCAGCATCATACCAGGATGGCTCCGGATTAATGTCTGCCAGTTTCAGAAGGGGAATGGTGGCCAAGGCTTCCACGGAGTCTTCCTGATTCTGATAATCAAGCAATGCCAGGGAATTATTAACCAGGTCATCCAGCTGCTCCCGTGACAAACTCCTTTGATATTCATCCAGGGAGGCCATGATTTTTCCGGCGTTTTCCTTTTCAAGCCCAGGTTTTGGTTCCAGCTTTAAAAGCAGGGAATGGGTATTACTGATGAGATCCTCCCGTATCCTGTTTTCGAAATATTTGCCGGCTATCGATTTTTTGATCTGATCAAGCGCTGTTTCATACTCCAGGGAGGGAAAAGGATCGTTGGTAAACAGCCAGCCTGAAATACTTCTGAGGTTATAGGCCAATCCCTTTTGTGCATCATCTCCCTCCCGGAGTCTGAATTCCATTCTGTTGAAGGACCCCTGGAGTGATTCCTTGCTGATGCCGCCTTTAACCAGTTTTTCGAGCGTATCCAGTACAACTTTACGGAATTTTTCCGTATCCGACCCATTCGCATTTTGCACAACAATGCTTAACAGGTTCTGCTGCATATTCTGGGAATGCGCATACACTTCCTTTCCAATCCCGGCGTCCGTCAATGCTTCGCGCAATGGGCCCGATTCCTGGTTAACAAGTACGTCAGCCAGTAAATCCAGCCCCATTACGGTAGTCTGATCGTACCCGGCACCAATGACCCAGCTCATTGCCAGAAAGGATTGATTTTCTGTCGTTGAATTACCGATAACCGGGTAATATCCGCTTATTTCTTTGGAAGCTGCGAAAGGCCTGCTCAAGGGAATTGACTTCTCATCATTTATACTGTCATACCGGGAAAGGTATTCCCTGTCGATAAAGACCAGTTCCCGCTCAGGATCAGCATCTCCATACAGGAATATATAACTGTTTGACGGATGATAATTCCTCTTATGAAAGTCTTTAAAAGCATCGTAAGTTAACGCAGGTATGTAGGCAGGATGTCCGCCGGATGAAAAGCGGTAACTGTTATCCGGAAAAATGTTTCTTTGTATCTGGTACCAAAGCTCACGCTCAGGACTGGAAAATGCACCTTTCATTTCATTGTATACCACACCTTTATACTCAATCTGTGAATCCCTTGAGGTCAGTTCATAATGCCAACCCTCCTGCAGGAAAATTCGCGGATCAGAATGGAGATTCGGATTAAATACCGCATCAAGGTATACATGCATCAGGTTGAAATAATCCGTTTCGTTAATGCTGGCCACCGGGTAGATTGTAAAATCGGGATAGGTCATGGCATTCAGGAACGTATGCAATGAGCCCCTTGATAACACATCGAACGGACTTTTTACCCTGAAATTTTTTGAACCGTTCAGCACCGAATGTTCCAGTATATGCGGAGTCCCGGCATCCGACTCAGGAATTGTGTTAAAAGCGATGCTGAAGGTTTTGTTTGGGTCGTCTGCCATGATCTTCAAGACCCTGGCACCACTTTTCACATGCACCAGAAGATGGCACTCGGCATTCACTTCACGGATGTACTTGCTTTTTGTAAGAAGATAACCAATCGACTTGAAACGGGTATGGAGGTCAGAAATTGCAGATTTCATGATAATGTGCGTTAGAACAGCCTTTCAGGCAATAATTGAAAAAGTGGTAATTTACCCAGAAAAAGTGATTTCACGTGTATTTGCGGATCATTGGATCCTCTTAAAAGTAACACCATCAAAATATAACTTGTTCACCGGTATGACCTGCATTTGATTTCTTATTCAGATTTTGATATATTAGTCTTTTCCGTCTTTAACGCAGTTGATTAAATTTAACCCCGACTGGAAAACCTGATTATCATGAAAAATAAACTTCAGATTACTTTATTTATCCTGGCGCTATTCTTGAATTGCCTGACTGCCCAGGTTCTGTATCCCGGAAAAGAGCCAGGTAAAGCCATCATAAAAAAAACACCCGGAAACCTTATCATTCTTGAGAATAATGTTATAAGGATGGAATTGGGGAATGACGGCGGAAAAATTTTCATTGCAGGTTTCAGGAATAAAGAAACAAATGAAAATTTTCCAACAGGGAGAATACCCCTGTTTGAGATCGTGTTGAACGACAGCAGCGTGATTTCCTCCGAAAATTTCAGCCTGGTATTTTCCGGACCTGTTGAGAATATCTTTGGAAACCCCGATGCATCGGGTTATGCTGACCGGATACCGGGGAAAAGATTTGCTGCTGACCTGGAACATACCGCTTCAGGAATTCTTTTGCATTGGGATGCTGAACTCAGGGACGGTTCAAATTATATTACCCAGACCTTTAAGTTCAGTGCCGGACCTACATTGGGCATATCCAGGATCGTGCCGGTAAAACTGCCTGCAAAAGCCGGCCTGCGAAAGGAGGGAAGTGTGGATGGTTCTCCGCTTGTGGGCAACAGCATGTTTTTTGCCCTGGAATACCCGCTGAGCAAGGTGGAGCAAAGTGAAACCTCCACCAGCATTTACCTTGACCGCTTAATGAATATAATTTCAACAGTGTGGGGGGTCACACCGGCCGGTCAGATGAGAAGGGGCTTTCTGTATTACCTCGAAAGGGAACGCATCCATCCTTATCACCAGGTGCTGCATTACAATTCATGGTACGACATTTCCTGGAACAGCAGAAAATTCGATGAAAAGGAGTGTCTTGACCGGATCAGGGTATTCGGAGACAGTCTGATCATTAAACGAAAGATCCACATGGATGCATTCCTTTTCGATGACGGATGGGATGACAATAAAACACTTTGGCAATTCCATTCCGGTTTCCCTGACGGATTTGCAGGTATAAAGAAGGCTGTTAAAGCGTTAAATGCCGACATCGGAGTTTGGCTATCCCCGTTCGGGGGGTATGATATTGCCAAATCGTTGCGGATAGAGTATGGCAACAAACAAATTCCACCCTTTGAAACCAACGAAAGGGGATTTTCACTTTCAGGTCCGGCATATTATGGTCGGTTTAAGGAAGTTACCGGTAATTTTATCAAAGACTATGATGTCTCGATGTTTAAATTTGATGGTGTGGGTGCAGGAAGCGGGGCGGATTTGGTTTATCAGAAAGATGTTGAAGCATTCCTGCGATTACTGAAGGATCTCCAGGCCATGAAACCCTCCCTGTATTTGAGTCTCACTACCGGGACCTGGCCATCCCCTTACTGGTTAATGTATGGGGATAATATATGGCGGGGAGGAGACGATACAAACATGCGGGGTGAGGGTTCTGTGCGTCAGCAATGGATTAACTACCGGGATGCCGACACATATGAAAATGTAGTCAGGCGCGGACCGCTTTTCCCCCTGAATGCACTCATGCTTTGCGGAATTTGCATAGCTGATTATGGTTATCCTGAAAAATTTGAAATGAATAACAAGGACATATCGGATGAAATTTGGTCTTTTTTTGCAACCGGCACAAATCTGCAGGAACTTTATATTAACCCGCATAAACTTAATTCGGAAAACTGGGACTGTCTGGCAGATGCAGCCAGGTGGGCAAAAGAGAATGAGTCAGTAATGGCCGATGCACATTGGGCAGGGGGTGATCCGTCCAAAAATGAAGTCTATGGATTTGCTGCCTGGACGCCGGGAAAAGCTGTGTTATCCCTTCGCAACCCCTCGGGAGTTGAAAAGACATTCAAGGTATCCGTTTCGAAAGTATTTGAATTACCGCAAAACGTAAATGATGACTATATTTTCTATGATGCAATGTCGGGTCATGATAAAGAATCCAGGAAACCTGCAGCAAAAGGGAGTTCATTCACCATAACCCTGAAACCTTTTGAAGTCAGGGTATATGATGCCTTCCCGAGAAAATAGTCAAACGGCTATCAGTTAATTCTGAGAAGGCTGAAAGGTTCAGACAATCCATAGTCCATCAGGAAATACCGGCTTAGCGAAGGAGGATCGTCGGGTGCATCATCCCAGTCACCGGGTCCGTTGATCCACTGCCTGTTGTGCTTGTAAAAATAACCGAATGTATTTTTCAGGCTTCCGGTTACCTTTACAGTGATCTCATTTTCGCCTTCTTTCACGAATGGCCCGATGTTAAGCTCATACGGAGGCCAAAGAATTAGTCCTGCTTCTTTCCCGTTCACCACAACTGCCGACATGGTACCATTCCACTGATTCAATTTCACCCTGAATTCCCCACCGGTTTCAGCAATCCTGAATTGCCGGCTGTAGGAAACCTGCTGGCCATAGAAAGGATATCCGTTCGATTTCCAGGAACCCATTTTCATAGGTGCCCCATCGGAAATTTCAAATCCCTTTATCAGGGGATTCAGCACAAAGTTGCCGATGATATAAGCAGGCATCAGCTCAGCATGCACAGACATTCTGGGTGCCTTCAGCGAAAGTGCGTTCATTCCTTTCCGGAGACCAGTGCCCAGGGGAAAGCGATGAAAATCCCGATCAATCCACCATTGACCGGAAATTTCAAGTTTAATGCCGTTCAGAAACACTTCCCACAGTTCAGGGCGTTCAACAACGGCTGAAAGTTCCCCCAGTTTTTTAAGATCTGCATTTTGAGAAACCCGGAAATGATAGGTCACTTCAAATGCCGAACTGGTATTAAATGTATCCAGGGCAAGATAATCCTGTTTGTATTGAATCTTATGCTGCCAGGGATTGCCCATTGCAAATCCGCTGCTGTCAAACAGCTGATGCATGGCTTTCATGAAATAAGCTTCCCTGAGATCGATTTTTCCGGATTTTACATCCAGGTAATTCAGTACAAGGACATTTTCAGCCTCGGGTTTCACAACCATACTACCGGATGCCTCGACAGATTCATATGATTTGCCTGGAATGATTTCTTCCGGTTCAGAAATTGTGGTTTCCGATACAAAGTACAACATGCTGCCTATCGGGGGAACATCCGTTTCAAATCTGATCATGCCTTTTTCCGGAATTACCGGCACCCGGAAAATATTGCCGGTGATCAGATCCATTCTGACCAGGGATTTGCCTTTCAATGCCACATTGACCTTGCTGTAATGAAGGGTATCGGAATTGACAAAAAGAATAAGCTGGCCGTCATCCATAATTCTCCTTTGGAAATACAATTCTCCGATGGACGGATCGGTTTCGTCAATGGCAAAATCATCCGATCGGCATAAATCCCTGACTACCTTATCACCGAGGCCGCTGGCATATATCCATTGATCTCCGGATTCCTCTATCAGCTTTTTGATTTCGGCGCCGTTGCTTCCATCAAGGTAGGGTATTTCCCGTGTGAAGGAAAGGATCTTCCCTCCCTGTTTCAGGAAATTTCTGAGCAGTACGAGCGTGGATTTATCCATATTCGTCATGGATGCAGGGATCACAACAAGGCTGTATGCCCTTTCACCCACGACCATTTTGCCATATTTCGCCCTGGCCATCGTTCTCAGCACATATTCTGAACCCAGGTCATATTCAATGTGGTTTCGTTCAAGCCGGTATACAAATCTCTTGAAGCTGTTCTTAATGGAATCCACCATATCATTTGCAACTTTCCTCGAAAAATACATCCAGGCACTTGTATTGGGCTGAAGTACAAGAATTTTGTTGATTTGCTGTCCCGATGCCGTTGCCATTGACAGACGCCCGATATAATCACCCATGATTTTGTATGAATTCCACCAGGGCTCATGGTAGCTGAACGAAGGAGGATAATCAAATTTTCGTACACCCTTAATAGTATAATATGCGAGATGCTGGTTCACAAAATTCACCCCCAATACTTCTTCCCAGTCAAGCAATCGCTTAAAATTTGCGAAACTGATCTCCCATCCTGCCCCGCCATAGGTTTCACTCAGTGTCCGGATCCGGCCCCCCTGGTTGGCGGCGCTTCTCAGTTCCCTTACTGCCCGGGTATTCCCGAACTGGCCGCCATCGCCGCCCGGGATCATTTCATTTCCCAGCATATCAATGCCGGGCTGCTGGTGATGCATGTAAAAGGCAGATTCATCGATCCCTTCCGTGGGTGCCGGCCACCCGTGTTCCCAGTAATGGCCCGTCCATGCCAGGTCATTCTCACTGCAATATGCATTCCAGGGCTTTGCCCACCGGTTGATGAACAAATCCAGGATCACCTCATAATAATTATGCCTTACCTTCTTCCAGTCGCCGATCTCATCCACCAGTGACGGAAGGTTGGTTTCAAGGTCATAACCCCAGCGCTTCTTAAATTCCGTGAAAAGGTCCGGAGTCCATCTGAATGATGAGTTTGGGCCCATCGCAGCTTCAAGGTTCGGTTCATCGGTAAAGATCCCAACGAGTGTTTTTCCAAAATCAGGGCGGTTATATTTCTCATATCCTTTCATGGTAATGTCCATGAATTTTTCGGTCACCCCGGGGTATAACAGGTCAACGTAGGGGAAGTTACCCTGCCAGTATGACTTCTGGCTGTAAGTTTTGCGGAAAAGATAATAAATTCCCCTTTTGCCTGATTCAGATTGCAGTTCAGACGTAATATCCCTGAATATTTTTCCATCCTGCTTTAATACGATATCATATCGTCCTGTATCCGTATTTAATTCATACTGAACTTCACAGCTCATCCCGGTTCCATGAATATATGAATCCGGCATTTCAGCAGGAACATGTCCACCTGCGAATCCACTCGGATAGGAATTCTCATCGTATATCCATACCTTCAAACCCAGTTCCTGCCCCTTTTTGACCGTGTAATCAAACAGCTGATGCCAATCCTCTGATAAATATTCAGTGATCAATCCCGGCCGCGGATGGATAAAGACACCTCCAAGTCCCCCTTCTTTGAACTTTTTCATCTGGAAGTCGATCCCTTCCCTTGTGATCTTGTCATTCCAGTCCCATAGCGGGGCGCTCCGGTATTCCGGGGGCGGATCGGCAAACATTTTTCTCAATTGTTCATATTTGCTGATGGGTTGAACAGGATTTTGCTTCCTGGATACACAACCTGCGAGAACAATCAGGCCTCCGAGTAAAACCGGGAATGCCGTGGATCTGATTTTAATGCCGGCCATCATTTTTGCTCCAATTTACTCAAAATACGGAACAAAAAAGTCTCCTTGCTGTTTTAAAAATTAAAACCATGCATATGCAGCTTTCAAGAGATCTGTCCAATTATTCACATCTCGTTTCTGACATGTTTCAATGGCCGGAAACTGACAAAGAATGGGTTAAATATAAACTAACCGACGAACAGGTTAATTTTTTTCATGAGTATGGATATCTGGCAGGTATCAAATTACTGGAAGAATGGCAGGTTGACAGCCTGAATCAGCAGTTGCTTGAAGTAATGGATGTGAAGCATCCCGGCCACGACCTTTTATACGAATTTCACCTGAATGAATCTACGGATCCGGAAAAGGTAGTTTTTCACGCACTTGGACACTGGAGAATGACTCCGGGTTTTCATGATGTACTTTGGAACCCCGCCTTTGTCATGGCAGCTTACCAGCTGCTCGGGAATAAAGCTGTGCGCTTCTGGCACGACCAGTTGTTCTGTAAACCTGCCAGGCACGGGGGTGTCGTGGCATGGCATCAGGATTATTCATACTGGACAAGGTCAAAACCCATGCAGCACCTGACCGCATGGATCGGACTTGATGATGCGAATCTTGACAACGGATGCCTTCATTATGTTCCGGGCAGCCACAAATGGGGATTCCTGAGTAAACCTGTATTGACGGGCGATATGGAAGGACTCAAAGCTTTCATGAACGAAAATCAAAAGAAGCAGCTGAAGCATGCTGTTCCAATCGAGATGAAAAAAGGGTACGCTGCATTCCACCATCCGCTTATGGTCCATGGCTCCTACGAAAACAAATCGGACCGTTCCCGGAGGGCCTTTGTAATAAATGTTTTTGCGGACGGCACCTATTCTGACTCGGATGAGCCCCTTCTGGACGGAGTACCGGTTTACAGAAAGGGACAGAAACTTGAGGGACAATTTTTCCCCATTCTTTTTGAAAACAATACAGGAATACTTTGATAAATATCCCATATCATGATAAACCGACATTTCATTCAAGCCGGCAGGGATAGGACTGGAGTTGCCCATGTTCTGAATAAAATATCGTGGAAATAAAGTTCTTCTGTCCCTATTGGGGATCCGATTCCCTCTCCTATCCGCAATTCTTCAAAAAAGTTAAAGAAGCCGGTTATGATGGAGTGGAAATGAGTCTGCCCCTGGAGGGGGTCGTTAAATCAGAAATATTATCCCTCCTGAAAGATTCCGGACTTGAGCTGGTGGCTCAGCATTACGAGACATCGGATGCAGATCCTGAATTGCACAGGAAAAACTATTGGAAGCACCTGCTCAGTCTTGCTGAGGCGAATCCGTTGTTTATCAATTCCCAGACGGGCAAGGATTATTTTTCATTTGAGCACAATTCAACCCTGATTGATATTTCTTTCCTGATACAAAAGGAAACCGGAATCCGGGTTGTTCATGAGACCCACCGGGGAAAATTCAGTTTTGCCGCGCACATAACCAGGTCTTACCTTGAAAGGATTCCGGAACTTGAACTGAGCCTGGACGTGTCACACTGGTGTAATGTTGCAGAATCCCTTTTGCAGGATCAAACACAAAATATGGAGCTTGCCGTTTTGCGGACCCGTCATATTCATGCCAGGGTGGGATTTGCAGAAGGCCCGCAAATCACGGATCCTAGATTGCCTGAATGGGAAGAAGCCCTGAACTTTCATTTATCGGTATGGGACAAGATTTATGAAAATTTTAAAAGGTTAAATAAGGACATCCTGACGATAACGCCTGAGTTCGGACCTTATCCGTACATGGCACATTTGCCGTACACCCGCATGCCGGTTGCGGACCAATGGGAAATAAACAGGTACATGAAGGACATGCTGAAAAGGCGATACAGTTTAATGTAATCCATGGTATTACCTCCGGGAGCCTGGTTGAAACATATGTCGCTCCTCACACTTTCCCCCGGAATATGTAACTGTTACACCGGAATTGGGATTATGGTTTATTTTCTGTAACTTTCGTTACTTGTATGACAGATTAAGGGGACGACGATCACGTTCCTCCCTGAAAAAATCTAGCGAACTTAAAACCAGAAAAAAATGAAGTCACGGCTAATTTTGATCAGTTTGCTGTTTCCCTGTTTGGCTGTTTTCACGCAGGAAACCGAATGTGATGTAAAGGTGACTTACCTTTCGGGTTCCTACACCGGCGGCTGCAAAAACGGATTTGCACATGGGAAGGGCATTGCCCAGGGCACGGATCATTATGAGGGAGAATTCTCCAAAGGTTTGCCGGATGGCAATGGAAAATATACATGGTCAAACGGAATTTATTATGAAGGCCATTGGAAGGATGGCCTGCGTGATGGGGAGGGAAAGATGGCCTATGGGGATTCGACTGTTTCCGGAATCTGGAAGGATGATGTGTATGTGGGCAAAAAAAGGCTGCCCCCCTATAAAATAACGTACACAATGAGTGTGGTTCGTTATTCCATTACGAAGGCGAGCAAGGCCGACAAAAATGTAAGGATACGATATTACCGGGCGGGCGCGGAAAATGTCGATATGATGGACCTCCGGCTGGTATATTCCAGCGGAGAAGAATACCAGTCAGGCTCCTCAATGGGCATACAGAATCCGACATTCCCCCTTGATATTAAGATCAGGTTCCGTGCATTGAATTATTTCCACACTTCCGCATTTGATGTGATTTTTGAGTTTACAATCAATGAGCCCGGAACCTGGGATGTTGCGCTGAATTATTAAAGGGATATGAAGAATCCACGTACTCACCCTGTTAAGACCCGGCGTCAGGCGCGTTACGGCTACTCAAAGCTGCCGTATCTTCTGGCGCTGGTTTTCGGACTCACATTTCCGTTTATCCCTGATCTCATATCCTATCCGATTGTATTTGGATTTGCTTATCTGCTTGCCGGAAGTTTATTGGGTGTATTCTGGCCCGGGGTATCCTGGCGCTGGGGTTTCTGGCTGGCAGCTCCTTTTTTTATCATTGTGGCGATTGATGTTCTGATTTCCGGTCCTGTTGGAGAATCGCAGATCAGGGAATTGGTCGAATCTTTCGTTCCAATCGTTATAGCTGGTACTGGAAGTTTCATTTTTTCCCGCTATATCCGGCAACGATCCCGACGGCTGGCAAAGTGAAATTGTCTTTCCAATGATTAAATATATTCCTCATTATAAACATCTTGTATTTAATAAAAAATTGAACAACATGTAAACTCCTGTGTTTATTTGCCTGATATAAAACACAAAAAATATGGAAAGTTTTGTCAGGCCAGAACACAAACACACCAGGGTATACCGGAAATCTCTCCGGCTAACGTTCAGGATCGCCAAAGGAGAAGTACATCTGGTATCATTTGAAAGACTAGGTATAATCTGCCCGCCTTCGATAGGTGAGCGTCCGCAGGCAGGCAGGCACAATGGATTTTGGATTGAACTCCGTGATAAAGAAAACCAGACCTTATTCCATCGGCTTCTTCACTCACCATTGGGAAACTCAGTTGAAGTGCATTCTCCCGATGGCAAAATTCAGCGGGTATATGGAGAAGTTTCAGAGAATATTTTTGAAGTGCTGCTTCCTGATGAAGAAAACGCACATTCCGTAATCCTTATAGGTGATTCATTGTATCCGGCAAGGCCTCAAAAAAAGCGTACCGGCGGATCGAAAGAATTATCACGGTTCGAAATACCCAAAGAAGATAAAGGAGGTGTGCGATGAGTGCCTCTGACGGATATGTCGTGGGCAAAACCAAGGTTGTGGACCACGGACCTGACAGTGCCAGATGGAACCTGGTAATTATCAGTGACGGATACCGGTCCACTGAAATGACAAAGTATCACACGGATGTTCAGAACTTTCTGTCAATATTTCGCACGACGGCTCCTTACGACGAACTATTCTGTGGCATAAACGTGTACCGTATCGACGTCGTATCGACTGACAGTGGCGCTGATGATCCTGGTTGCGGAGGCGGTACCGCAATAACAGCCAATACATACTTCGATTCCACATACTGTACACTTTTTGCTGGCAACCCGTTAGAGCGTCTGTTAAGTGTGAACCAGACCCTGGCATTGTCAGTGGCCACCGGACAGGTACCACTCCGGCATCAGGTCCTTTGCATAGTCAATGCCTCAAAATACGGGGGTTCAGGAGGTACGGTTGCAACCTGTTCAACCGATTCGGCCGCAGCAAAGATTGCCATCCACGAAATCGGACACAGTGCTTTTGGACTGGCAGATGAATATGGGGGAGACGGTTCGGCAACCCCCGCAGGCGAACCCCCGGAACCAAATGTTACACGGGACACAAACCGCACTACGAACAAATGGCGGGCTTTGATAGCGGCAACAACTCCAATGCCCTCTCAATGTGATGCAGGCTGCACCGGTTCGACCTGCGTATCACCCGGCACACCTCCTGCCACCGGTGCCGTAGGCACATATGAAGGTGGAAAATATTCGGACTGCAACATATATAGGCCTCTTCCAGGTTGCTATATGCGGAATTACTCGGACTTCTGTCCGGTGTGTGCGGACGTGATCCGCCAAACCCTGCAGCCATTCCAGCCAGGTGAATCGATCAGCCTGATAACGCCAAGCATAGCCTTTTTAAATGTCCCGTCCGGTATGGGAGGTATTGGAGTCACAACACACAGGGCAATTGTCTGGGAAGTGGTAACATGCCGGGATCTGACATTTCAGATCACAGCCGGTCCGACAGGAGGTTTTGGAACACCACAGGGGACATCAGTGGTTTCAACTGCTGATCCCACCCTCCCTGCAAACTTTGCACGGATCTGGCTGTCGTATACTTCAACAAATCCGGGGGATTCTGCCAATGGCAGTGTAACCGTCAGATGCAACGAGACGGGACAGACATGGATCATCAATATCGTCGCGAATACCATAATGCGTCCCCGGTCTGCTGTTTCCCTTGTTTTGGATCGTTCCTACAGCATGACAGAGGACGCCGGAGACGGCATTCCCAAGATTCAGAAGTTGCGTGAAGCGGCAGATGTTTTCATCAGCGTTATGTTCCCCGGTGATGGGATTGGCCTGGTTCGCTTTAACCAGTCTGCGCAGCGGCTGATGGAAATCCAGGACGTCGGTGCTGCAACGGGTGGAGCCGGGCGGACAACTGCTCTCGGACATATCACGGGAAGCGACCTGGATCCCGCCGGCTCAACATCAATCGGAGATGGCGTGGTGAACGGGAAACAAATGCTTGATGACGCACAGACTGTGGCATTGCCTCCCTATAATGTAACTGCAATAGTTGTGCTTACCGATGGCATGTGGAATCAACCCCCTTCACTTTCCAGCATTTCAGGAAGTATTACCGCAAACACATTCGCAATTGGTATAGGACTTCCATCCAATATCAGTGTCCCGGCGCTGACGACACTTTGCCAGGGACACAACGGATATCTTCTGATCACTGACATGCTGTCGACTGATCAATCGATGCGGCTCAGCAAGTACTTCCTGCAGATACTCGCCGGTGTTAACAACGCGCAGATCGCTGCCGATCCAAGGGGGGTTCTCGATATTACGGCAGAACACCGGATTCCCTTCCGGATTACGGAGGCGGATTATGGGATGGATCTAGTCATTTTGAGCAATTTTCCGCAGGTAATTGATTTTCAACTTGAAGCACCGGATGGTTCCCGGATCACCCCGGCCTCAGGACCTGCAGGCGCCAACTCGCAGTTCGTATTGAGCCGTTATTCATCTTACTATCGTTGCGCCCTACCGGTTCTTCCTGCAAATGCAGCCGGGAGCCATAGTGGCTTATGGTATGCCGTATTAAAACTGGGTCAGCCCAGCCCTGGCAAAATATCCTTTTCATCACACCTGGAACATCACGCAGGGTATTATGATCCAATTCGGGCAGTACTGCCTTATGAATTCATTGCACATGTTTACTCATGCCTGACATTTTCGTCCAGTGTTATACAAACCAGTTTCGAGGTGGGTTCCATTGCCCGCCTCACGGCAACCCTTCGGGAATATGATGCACCCCTCACGGGAAATTCAAATGTATGGGCAGAGATCAGACGCCCTGATAACGGAATGGATCTTGTCGCCCTAAACCAGGCTTCCGGAGACCAGTTTATAGCTGATTATGATCTTCGGATCCCCGGCGTTTTCAATATCCGTATCCGTGCAAATGGAGAAACGTCACAAAGCACTCCGTTTGAAAGGGAACAAACATTTACCGCAGTGGCTGTGAAAGGAGGTGACATTTGGGATCCGGATGATCCGAAGTCTGATTCATTATGTGATTTGATTGCCTGCTTGTTGAAAAATGGTAAAATTGACGATGAGATTTTACGGAAACTGAAAGGTCTTGGTGTTGATTTTCCCGCTCTATTGAAGTGCCTGGAAGTGAAATGCCGGTCAAAAGAAGGTGAGCTTGAAACCCGCCAGCCGCGTAAACCGTTCGGATTGACCGCTGAACCCTTCCGGGATATCTCCTTCGAAGGTCTGGTCGATATTCTGGCAGAACGATTGCGTGAAAGGCAGAATCCTTCATGATCTTTCCTGTGCATCGGAATAAAGTCCGGAAGATTTTGATTACTGGCTGAAGAGTCTTAAATTTAAGATTACTTAGACAGTCATCTTAATTACATTTTCAATAATGACTTTCTGATATGAGAAAGTTTGTATTGTTCTTTCTGTGCATAAGTTTCAATGCAGTATCCTATAACCAGGTTGTCAAAGGAACTGTTTTGGATGGGGATACCCAAATTGCGATTGATTATGCATTAATATATTTCAGCGGAACTTTCATCGGAACCTACTCAGACCAGAATGGGAATTTTGAGCTGGATATCTCGAATTATGGTTCAGCACCCCTGACAATAAGTGCCATAGGATACTATTCCATGACTGTCACTGATTTTTCATCAGGTACTAATTTAAAAATCCTCTTAAAGCCAAAGATAACTGAACTGGATGCGGTGGTCATTAATGCCAAATCGCTTGCGAGAGAGAGAAAGGCGAACTTAAGGATATTTAAAAGCATATTTATTGGAACAACGGAGAATGCCCCGGATTGCAAAATAAATAATGAATGGGACATTACATTCAATTATGGGTCAGATAAAGACACCTTGAAAGCATTCGCCCTAAAACCTATGCTCATTGAAAATATGGCATTGGGATACAGGATAATATTTTATCTCGATAAATTCGAATATTGCAGAAAAACCAAGTGCTTTTATTATGAGGGCAACATCAACTTTAAGGCAGACCTGTCATCTGAAGAAGCGCAAAAAATATTGTTTGAAAGAAGAAGAAAATACGCTTATCTTGGATCCAGGATGCACTTTTTCAGGGCGCTTTGGGCAAATAATCTGGATTCGAACGGATTTGTGGTTAGGAACAGGTTACAGGAAAGTCTGGATTATAAGAATATTGTATTTGAAGCAGATAACCACAAAAAGTATCTTAATTACAAGGAAAATCTCAATATAGTTTACAACACAAGGACACCTACGCTTAATTTGTACCTGTTACCGGAAAGTAATATTGTATTTCGCAAACAACCTGCCTATTTTGACAGGACCGGTTATTTTGATCCGATAGCCGTAAACTTCGAAGGTGATATGGCAACCCGAGGCATTGCAGATTGGTTGCCGTATGAATATTCAATAAAATAAAAGAGCTCTCCCGTAAACCTTATTTCATCTTACAGGTTATACTGTTTTTCCGATGAACACTCCTCCAATTACTCCAGGCACCTGCTTGCCGGCAGGCAGGCTTTAGGCACTCTTATTACTTCAAACCCCTTCAAATATGAAAGCAGCAGTTTTGCACGATTTGGGAAAACTACCCGTTTACCAGGATTTTAAGGATCCGGTACCCCAAAATGACGGACAAATTCTTATAAAAGTCAAAGCGGCCGCCCTGGCCATCATTGACAGATCGCGGGCAAGCGGGAAACATTATGCCAGTTACACGCAACTCCCGGTTGTTGTAGGAATTGATGGTGTCGGGCAGTTGGAAAACGGGAAAAGGGTTTATGCAAAAGGGATAACCGGGATGATGGCTGAAAAAGCTCTGATCTCCAAAAACAGCTTCATCGAAATCCCGGATAATCTGGACTTTATTAAAGCCGCTGCCCTGCCAATCTCTGCAATGGGATCAGCTTTGGCGCTGCTCGCCCGGGGAAAAATGGAAAAGGGAAAAACGGTGTTGATAAATGGTGCCACAGGCGTTACGGGACAACTGGCCGTGCAACTTGCGAAATACTATGGAGCATCCGGAATTATTGCCACAGGCAGAAATCCGGAATTATTGGAAAAATTAAAAACGCTGGGTGCCGATTCAACCCTCTCTCTGAATCAGGATGATGAGTCCATCGTGAATAAGTTGAAAGAAATTCACAGCATCACGCCTGTTGATATCGTAATTGACTACCTGTGGGGACATCCGGTTGAACTGATCATAAAAGCAGTCAAGAGCCCCGGCGGGTTGAATGCATATACCCCCAAAGTCCTGATTGTGTCCGTAGGGGGTATGGCCGGTGACAATATTAATTTATCCTCCGGCACATTAAGGGGGTCCGATATTGAAATACTGGGTTCCGGATTCGGAAGTCTGTCAAAAGAGGATTTTGCAAAACTGGACCAGGAAATTATTCCCGAAACATTCCGGCTTGCCGCAGAGGGCAAATTAAAAATAGAAGTATCAGCCGAGGATTTGGAAAATATTGAAAAGGCGTGGGAGAAGGGCATTGAGGCAGGGAAACGGCAAGTGATCAGGATTGGTTAGTCCGGGCGGACCAAAGCGGAAGTTCATCTACTTTACTGAATTAATTGGAATGCAAAAGGTATTTACATAGGTTGCACGTGCCTGCATTACACCAGAGCCAGAGGTTTTTGCGAATGAGATTATAATTTACTGATCTTAAAAGCAATATCCTGGCAATAATGATCCAGTTCGGGAACTGTCAGGAATAGTTTTCCGTTCCCTGCAGAGACCTTTTCAGATTTTACCACTTTCCCGGTCCATGTATCGTACCATGTGACGCTATAAAACCCCTTATCGGGTTTGAAAAGGATTAATCTGGTTTGATCGATTTTGTTGTTCAGGTATGACCTTGCCCATCCGAATCCTTTGTCACTGCAGTCCATCATGTAAACATCAGCATTTTCGGCTTCGGCCCTGAGCGGTTTATACGGATGGTTTGCAAAATCGATATCAGAAACAAATTCTGACAAATGCCTGAGTTGCTGCCAATCCTGTTCATTCAAAATTGAAGCGGTCCACCAAACCGGTGTAACGGCAAGTCCATTGGCCAATGAAGCCCATATCTGGTTATGATAAGAAATATGATATTCATTTGATCCGGGTTTATAATAGGTCAGGTCAGCCCCGGCTTCACCAAAAATCGCAGGTTTTTCAAAATTATCCCAGAATCGCCTGCTTGCCCAGGCGAAATTGGCCATATCACTTCTCAGGCTGTCGTCAGGGTACCTTGGTATCCATCCCTGTGCAGGATAAAGATGGATATTCGGAATGCCCGTCAACCGGTAAAGTGTATCCCGGTATTGTTCGAAACCGCCGCTGAATGAGGCTGTAAGAGGATGTTTATATGGGTCGTTCTCAGAAAAATACCTTGCGCATTTGTCAACCCAGGCATAGGCCTCCTGATGATGACCTTTTGCCCATCCGTCCGTACCGTCCATTTCGTTGATCAACTCCCAGATACCCCAGCTTCTGCTATGGGCAAACCGGGCTATCATATAGCGATACTTCATTTTCTGGTATTCCCAGGACAGAGAATCACCATAAACATTTTCTGCTTCAACGATCTTGCTATAGGGGTTCAGTTTCCATTGTGCCGCCCAAACGGTCTCCGAGAACAGGTCGTGTGGCCAGATGGCATACATTAACTGTATGTTATATTTTTCAAGGATAGAAAGAAGGGAATCGATCTGTCCGAGCTTTTCCTGGTTATACCGGCCCAGTTTTTCCTCTATGATACCTGCACTGTTTACAAAACCGCCGTAGTTAATGTCCCATATCGCAAAAAAGTTAGCCTTGCTATCGACAAATGTCCTAAAAACTTTTTCATTGTTATCCCAGGGTGAATAAGCCCCTACCCCGTAATACGAGGTTCCGTCATCATAAGTAAAATAATGTGAATTTTTTACCGATGGTTTTATCCATCCGTGATGTTCAGATTCAACAGCCCTGAAGGCAGAGATTTGAGATTCACCTGTTTCTGATCCGTCATTTATGTATATCTTATATTTATACTCACCTAATTCCCTGGGTGAAAAACGGATTTTCCATTGATTCACCCCTTTATAATTATCAAAGAAGCCGTTTATTTTAATGGTCTGTCCCGATGGTGGAGTAAACAAAGCGAAGAGCTCAACATCAGCCGGATCGTATGGATTGTCAAACCTGACATTTTTCAGGTTAAGGACAAGTTCGAATTTTTCATATTTCCTGACTTGCAACGAACTGGTGCCGGCAATAGCAACTCCAATCTGAGATCCCTGTCGGTATTTCTTATTCTTTTCAGAACATCCCGGTGAGGTAATCATCAACAATCCCAGAAAGACCGGAATCAGGTTTGTGGTCAATTGACCACGTTTTACTTCCCTTGTGTGCAACATTTCTTTTTTATTAGGTTTCCTGCTTTGCCCGACTATTTCAATGTTATTCATTTTTGACCACATATACAAAATTTCTTCAGGTAAATATAGGAAATGGTACAGGTACAAGGGATGAGGGAGAACTTAACCCGTGAACCCCGGAAAGGGGTATAATTTTAATAAACCCTTGTGTCAGCTTTATCTTATTTGGACATTCCGTTTTCAATCCACCATTGTTCAATGATATTATGCCATTGATATGCTCAGAAATCCTTTTTCCTAAATCGGGTTGTTTCATAATTCATCGAAATTTTGAGCAAGGTTATGTTTAACTTAAAAACTGTCCAAACTAAATTATTGAATTTTCAATGACATAAAGGTGACATTCAACTGACGTTTTCTATAGTCAATTGATTTATTTTGAATTACCTTCAAAACACCTTATTATCGAGGCGGACCCTTAAGTTTAAATCGAAGATATTTCTGATGCTGATTACAGTATATCTAAAATCAGAAGAATTCTCCAAAGTGCCAAAGGATTCCGGATGGGTCGTGCATATAACATTCTCTGCCCCAATCAAACTCCCGAATTGGAGTTAGCTTTGTACTTTTATATTTAGATGTGAGGTCTAAAGCCAAAAGTTCGCTCCAATAACGCCCGACATCTTCAACTTCTAAAAAAATCATTGAATTATCTATCCAATCCCGGATATAAGCATCCTGTAAATAAAATCCCAATCCTTTCGTCTTAAAATATGACATATTATAAGCCAAAATACTTTCCTGAAAACCCAGGTCTCTGTAAAAGCTTCTTGACACCTCAAAGTCCTTGGCCCCGATAAATGGTCGAATTGATATAGCTTTATGCTCCATTTTATTTAGTTTTTTATTTCTAACCTAAGTTTCCACAGAATGTTCAATTTGGCTATGTGCTGGCAGGCAGGCCCACAGCCAGCAATGGATTAAATACGCTGTTTGTTGAAGACTTAATATATTATCGGACTTTATAAAATATTATAGGTTGATGAACTGAAATGATGGTATCATAGAAATTGCCTATTTCAAATGAATCACGTGATGAATTCATCTGAAAAAAATGCGATGTATAACCTGCTGAGCTGGACAGCATATTATTCAGCAATATTGTGTCTGGCTTGAGAATATATCTGTATAAACCAGAACCATACTTTGGTAATGAATAGCCATTTCTTAATTCGAAACCACGCCGAAGAATAAAAACATCTTCTGAACCCCAACTATCAAAATCAATTGTATCATTTCTATTTGTGAGCTCAATCCAAATTCCGGATAATTCCGATCTTAATTCATCTTTTTCACAGTTTAAAAACGTGACCATTAAACTTACGATGGTAAGAAACCTTAAAATCAAATTATATCTCATGGCGCTCAATAATTTCTATTAAGATGATATGGATCCCATTTTAGTTGCGTGTTAACAGGTAATTGGATCTTTGCTTTGAATCCCGGATAGGGGTTCTATTTCAATAACCCCGGGTGTCAACCCGGGGTAAATGACACGAGTGATCCTGCCAACCACGGGAGTGGCTGAATTTCCAGTATATGCATTTTGTTTTCAAATAGTTATCTACTCTTTTGTCCACGCAGATACAGGAAGAGGGGAAATGTTCCTGCCATTCCAAATAATAAAGTCAATACCCATATTACCCAGATGTTTCTTATCTTATTTTTAGCAGCTTCCTGGTAAGTCCAGATAAAAAACACAAGTACCACAACCAACAGGTCAACAATAAATGCTGTAGATATATTATTTGCAAACATTCCATTCATTGTTGCTTTCGGGTGAAACCATAAAAGTATGTTCCCTGATTCTATCGATTCAATTGCCACGAAAATGTTGGGTGCAATAAATCCGGCGATTGCTAAAATGAGGTAGAACTTTTTCATATCGTTGTCTATTAATGTCACAACAATTTAAACCCAAAAGTATCCAACCACCCTCCTCGGTCCCTTGTCCCTCGTCCCTTTTCTATACCAGCAATGCCACACTCCAATGGAGCTGCCTTCAGGAAAATCAGGCCGTAAATCTTGCGTTACTGCTACTTTATTCTTTATTTAATATCTGCACTTCTTCTGCGGACAATGCTCTATTATAAATTGTGACATTATCAACGAAACCTTTTACGTTCAATTGAAGGGGTAAATATTGCTTTGGAGGGCATATAAAAGGCAGTTGTAAGCAAATCGTATGCAAATTAAAAGACCTATTACCGATAAGCATTCTGAAAGTATTGTATTTACTGGTGATTCCGGCGCGATTAGCTCGTCTCCCGCAGCCCGCCCACAAAAGCTGCTCGTGATCGCGCCCTCAGTAAAATTATAAATAAGGCGACCTAAAGTCGCCACTTTCATTAGTGATTCCGGCGCGATTCGAACGCGCGACCCACAGCTTAGAAGGCTGTTGCTCTATCCAACTGAGCTACGGAACCAGCTTCACAGGGGTGCAAAAATAATAAAATTCAAACTCCCGGTAACCTATTATTCTGTTTTTCTTACCGCTGCCTCTCACCTCTTCTTGCTTTTTGCTTCACCGGAAGACCGCATAACACAATTCGTAAATCAGATCCAGCGCTTCAAGGGTCTAAGGACAGCATGAAGGCTTACTCCCTACTCTCCTCTCTCTACTTCTTTTCCCCTGCCTCCGCCTTTAATTTCTCCACCTGTTCCTCCAGCGATTTCAGGTCACTTATGTCCAACTGGATTCCCAGTAATCCGGTTTTTCCTGTAGTGGCGATCCGGAGCGGCATTTTAATGGTTTTTAAATGGGTTGTTTTACCATCCAGTGTTTCCGCATGAATATAAATTGTTTCGCCTTTTTCCATGATCTCAAGCTCCTGTTTCCTCCAGCTTTCCACATCATCATCGGGGTGGTTGTCATAATCACTCGTCCCGATTATCTGGTCTACTTTTTTATTGTAAACATTTGCGACTGCAGAATTTACCACAACAAACTTCCCGTTTTCATCCTTAAGGAAAACCTTTGCAGGTACTTTGTCCAGGATATCGATCAGCAGCCTACGGCTGTCCTCGATTTCCTTCAGCATTTTCCGGTTACGCTCGTTTTCCACTTCTTTCATCCTTTCCATCTGCTCATGGGTGGTCTGCAATTCTTCAATGTTCTGCCTGAGCTCCTCGTCCTGGGCTTTCATTTCTTCAGCCTGCTGTTGAAACTTTTCAAGATACATCGATGTCTGAAGATGTAACCTTACAGTGATCAGGGCTGAGGCTATACTTTCGGTGACTTTTTCCACAAAATCCACTTCATGGGGTTTAAACGGCTGGAATGAGGCAATTTCGATCACACCAAGGATCTCTTCTTCCTTCCTCAACGGTACTATCAGCAGGCAACCGGGTTTGGCTCCGCCAAGCCCGGATGTGATCTCAATATAATCCTCTGGAATCCTGCTCAGCAGGATCGTCTTCTTTTCAAGCACACAAGTGCCGGTTAGCCCCTCCCCGATCTCAATTCTTTTCTTCAGAAATTTCTGCCGGTCATAGGCATAGGAAGCGACCAGATCCAGGTACTTTACACCTTCCTCTTCATTGATCAGGAAAATCCCGCCCTGGTTGGCGGAGAGATACTGGATAACATTTCTGATAATGTTAAGGGACAGCTTTTCAAGATTATTGTTGTCGGTGCGAAGGATGTCATTGAATAAGGCAATTCCCTGGGTTGACCAGTTGCGGATCTCTTCCTCCCTTTTTCGCATAATTTCTTCTTCACGGCTGTGAACCATATTGCTTTTAAGGCTGTTCAGGGCGATACCCAGACTGTCCTTATCACCCAGCACGGAAAATTCCTGATCAACCTCCCCCTTGCCCAGGTTTTCAATAAACCTGGAGGCCTCACCGATCCTGGATGTAAGCATATTTGCCGCATCTACGGAATGATCGAACTCATCCCCGATTTTTGATTGCAACTTTTCCGGTCTTTGACCGTTGGCCAGGGCCTGCAGGAAATTCCCGAGCCCGGAAAACCGCAGGGCCATCTGGTTGCTTAAAACATGTACAACCAGGTAAACCAGCAAAACAAGCAAAAGAGCGATTGATCCCAGGAACCAGGTAAGATTACGCACCGGTTGCAATGCGTCTGATTTGTCGATCTGGCTGACCAGCATCCAGTTCAGTCCGGGAATACTGACAGATCCGCAGGAACACAAAACATTCTGTCCGGTTTCAGCTTTGTACTCTGCTTGCATTTCCCTTCCCTGAATTACGGGAATAAAAGCTGCTTCATCCACTTTTTGAACCATTGCTGCCGTGTGAAGTTTTAATGCCATACGGTACGCCGTCCCGTCATCCGCAAATTTCCTCAACTTCTGAATATATCGTCCGGGAATTCTCTTCAGATCAGGGTCGTTACTGCGGTAAAACAGGTCATTGCCCAGAAAGAAGGACTTGAGTACCGGGGCCGTTTCAGGATCTTCATTACCAACAGCCAGAAGTTTGTCAAGGGCAGTTGCCTCTACGGCAAAAATGACAGCTCCCTTTATTTCATTTCCCGAAAACAGTGGCGCTGAAAGGAAAAACGTCGGATTATACAGGCAGGGTTCATATAATTCTTCATCGGTGATCTGAACAGATCCGGCTGCCGGAAGACCAATGGCAGCCTTAAATGCCATACCGGCCATTGAATTTTTATATGGACCATTATACAGGTTCGTACCAAATTCCAGGTTCTTTTTCACCGAATAAACAATGTAACCACTTTTATAGTCAACCAGCAATATGTCAGAAACACCTGCTTCACGGATGTAACTTACAAGCCTGCCATGGATCTGGCTGTGCAGGTTACTGTATGAACTGCCGTCCTCCGCCCTGGTAAGCAGATGTTTCGAACCTTCAGGTTTATCGTTACCGGCCAAATAAAGATATTGCATGATCTGTTGCAGGTGATCATCCGTTACAACGGAAGCATACGGAATTTTTGAATCAGCCAGGCTTTCAAGCGCAGGAAGCACTTCCGTGGAATAATAACCTTTTAAAAGAGAGCTGATCTTATCGATTGATTCGGCACCCGGGGTAGAATAATTATCATTTTCAATGTTCAGAAATGACTCCCTAAGCCCTGAATGGAGTTCCAGGGTAGCTGGGTCAACAGAAAAACTGCGGACCTTATCGGACAACTTTTCAAAAAAAGCTTTTGTAAGATCGGTTTTAGCTGCCCGGAGAAGGTATAATTTTTCATAGGCATTACGCACTGCCGCCTTCCGCTGAAACATGCCGACCATGAGAATTACTATGCAGGTTGTAACCAGGATCCCTGCCAGGTATGCGATCCGTATTTTCCAGCGTACACTCAGGGATATAGACGTGCCACGTTGTTTAACATTTGTTTCCTTTTTTTCCTGGTTACTCATTTCGATTTTTGTTAATTCCAACAACAAGTCTTATTAACGAATGAACCTGATAGAGTGTTACAAATAGCTTTGTGAAAAATGAGCCTATTTCCCGTCCAGCTGAAAATAAAAATGCCCAATTCATTCCGTAGGAATAATAAAAAAAATTACATTTGCGATCTGTTCGAAAAAAACGAAGACAGAAATGAGTAAAAAAATCGAAGAAAACGATACCGGATTTCATAGTGTTGAAAATGCCCTAAGCCGCACGGAACAGTATATTGAAGAAAATCAAAAGAGTCTTTCCATTATAATCCTGGCTATTGTTGTTGTGGTGGGCGGTTATCTGAGCTATAAAAAATTTTATCTGGAACCTGAAAACCGTGAAGCCCAGTCAGCCATGTATATTGCTGAACAATATTTCGAAAAGGATTCCTTTAATCTGGCACTGAACGGTGACGGAGCCAATTTCGGATTTCTTGACATCATTGACGAATATAGCATTACAAAGGCTGCAAACCTGGCCCGCTATTATGCCGGCATCAGCTACCTCCGGACAGGACAATATGAGGAAGCCATTGAGAACCTGGAAAAATTTGATACCGAAGACATTATGATTGCTACCGTTGCGCTTGGTGCAATCGGCGATTGTTACGTGGAGCTTAAGGATGATGAAAAAGCAGCCTCCTTTTATATGAAGGCCGGCCTGCGGAAAAAAAATGCATTTACATCACCTATCTTTCTGAAAAAAGCCGCATTGGTATTTGAAGAACTGAAAAAGTATGACAAAGCTATGAAAGCTTACGAAACCATTAAGAAGGATTATCCCCTGTCTGAAGAAGGCAAAGTGATCGAGAAATATATTACTGCGCTGAAAATCAAAATGCAGTAAGGGTCGTATGTTTTAACACCAGAAAGTATCAATGAATCCTTTTTATTGGTACTTTTTTTATTTCAACAAACAATGGCAACAGCGCTTCAAAATTTGTCCGATTATGATCCGGCACGCGTTCCTGAGGCCCGAAATATGAAATTCGGAATCGTGGTGTCCGACTGGAATCATGAAATTACATATGCAATGCGGGATGCGGCACTCAATACCCTTATCAGACACGGTGCTTCTGCCTCCAATATTCTGGTGAAACACGTTCCAGGCAGTTTTGAGCTTACCCTGGGTGCCCAGCTTCTTGCCGAAAGCGATGATTTTGATTCCATTATCTGCCTGGGTTGCATTATCCAGGGCGAAACCAGGCATTTCGATTTCATTTGCCAGGGAGTTACGCAGGGAATAACCCAGCTTAATCTGACTTATAAAATCCCGGTCGTATTCGGGGTGCTTACCACAAATACAATTCATCAGGCTAAGGAAAGGGCGGGTGGAAAACTTGGCAATAAAGGAGACGAAGCAGCCATTACCGCCATCAAGATGATTGCCCTTAAAAGGGAACTGGAATAAAGTTCCGGCTTAAATTTCGTTTTCATGTATAGAGAAAAGGATTTTGATGATATCCGGCCTTATCACGATAGAGAGATTAACGCTGCCCTGCACCGGATCGTAAGTGTTCCCGAATTTGGCAGGATACTTGAATTCCTTTTTCCGGAAAGAAATAAGAATGATATTATTGATGAACTGAAACATATAGATTCCGCCATCGGATTCCAGAAACTGTTCATGCATCCCCTGGTAAATTCGATTGTTCATAAAACATCAAATGGACTCACCTGCAGCGGATTCGAATATCTTGTCCCGGGAGTCCCATACCTGTTTGTAGCCAATCACCGCGACATAGTACTGGATTCAGCTATACTGCAGGTTTTATTGCTTGACAACGGTCACCTGACTTCAGAAATTACTTTTGGCAGCAATCTGATGACCAATCCGTTTATTATAGATCTCGGCAAGGTTAACCGGATGTTTAAGGTATACCGTGGTGGTAACCGTATGGAGCTTTTCAGAAATTCAAAAATACTATCGGCCTATATCCGCTATACAATTACCGAAAAGCGGACTTCCGCCTGGATTGCACAACGTAACGGACGAACCAAGGACGGAAACGACAGGACCGAATCGGGATTGTTGAAAATGCTCCATATAAGCGGTACCGGTGATTTCGAGGAATCCTTTTCCCAATTGAACATAGTCCCCCTTTCGATGTCCTATGAATATGAACCCTGCAGTGGGCTAAAAGTGAAGGAGACAAGCATGGTACAAAAAGGCATGACTTACCATAAGGCCCCCAATGAAGATCTGATGAGTATCCTTTCGGGTATAACGGGCCAAAAAGGCCGGATCCATTTATCCGTTTGCCCGCCGGTAAATAGTTTTATTCATGAATCCCGGGGTGTCCGGGTCTTTAATGACAGGATCAATATGCTGGCTTCGCGGATGGATGCTGAAATATACAGACATTACAGGCTATGGCCGACCAATTTTGTTGCGCATGACTTGTTGAATAATTCGGACCGGTATGGCGACCATTACACACAAGTTGAAAAGAATGGTTTCGTGAATTTTATTGACAGGGAATTAAGTGAAAAGAAACTTGAAGGTACGGAATACCGTGATTTAATGATTAAAATGTATGCCCGTCCTGTGGACAATGTTGCCGCGGCAGAAGTCAGCGGCAATAGGTAGCGGCAGAAGGTAGCAGCAGTAAGCAATCCTGCTCCTACTCCCCTCTCTCCCCTCTCTCCTCTCTCTTCTCTCTTCTCTCTTCTCTCTTCTCCCTACTCCATACTTCTCACTCCCACGGCCTTCCTCACGCTCCCTGCCTTCAGCAACATATCTCTTGCCTGTTCAT